>Ga0214175_1000053_pt1 | contig 45868 bp, 73 predicted proteins | sample TroBogEpilimnion_17_FD_153013 | JGI IMG/M metagenome (GOLD analysis project Ga0214175, IMG submission 153013) | Freshwater microbial communities from Trout Bog Lake, WI - 09AUG2007 epilimnion | ecosystem: Environmental > Aquatic > Freshwater > Lake > Epilimnion/Euphotic zone | place: Trout Bog...
TATGGGGTGATGTAAGTCCTGAGCAAGACTATAAACCTACTTTCTGCTTTTTCACACAACCAAGCAGATCCTTTCGTGGCATCACCCCACCCCATAAAAACAACAAACTATGATAAATAATTATTGCTAATATCATAGTTCTATGTAATACTATGATTGTAGTAATTAATGAAAGGTTAGTTATGTATTATGTCTACGATGAAACTGGTGATTTAATGCGTAAAGTTCGTTACAGGGCTGAAGCTATAGCATTGGTTTCAATTCGTGAAGGTTGGACATATAAATACATTAAACCAAAGAAAAGCATTAATCATTTTGAAGAAGCACCATTTTAATTTCACGAAAGGAAAAAAATGTTATTAGATCACTTAGATATACCAGTATGGGTTGAATACCTAGTTGCAACTTTATTTGGCATTTTGTTTGCAGTAATGTTTGCTTTGCCAATATGAATGGTTCTAACACTTATCAAGAAAGACAAAGTTTTGTAAACATTGCTGAACAAATATTTGAAGAATACTGTACAGAAAAAAACTATCAATTTCATAGGTTAGGTTTTAATGAAAAAACTAGGAACATCAATTATTTTTATGATTTGAATGTTTTGATTCGAAACCTTCCTGATTACATAGTTGATGTTGGTAATCAATTATTTGTTGTTAATGTTAAAGGCACTGCGAATTTCAAAAAAAAGGAAGTTGATATGATTCCTTTATTTTTGGAATGGTACGACAGCAAAAAAGCATCATTAATTTATGCATTTTGTTTTGTTGGTAAAAAACCTAAGTTGATTTATCCTGAAAAAATCATAAAGTTATATGACGATTCGCATGATCAACGATGGTCTGATGATGTTATTTATAGAAATTTAAATTTAGGAGAATAAATGAAAGCATTTCCAAAATCAAATCATCAGTTTTTTGATGCACAAGAAGGCATGGATTTAAGAGATTACTTTGCTACTCATGCTATGTTAGGAATTTTAACTATGCTTGAAGGAGGTAATGAAGGTCTTATAACTGTTCAAAAATCAACCAGTAAACATGCTTACGAATTAGCAGACGCAATGATGAAAGCAAGGGAGCAAAAATGAACATTCCATACGATACTGGAAAAGTAAAAATAGGTATTAATTATCAGCCTAAACCTTATATTGAGCATGACAAAGATATGCTATTTATTCAAAGATGTTTGCTAGATAAAAATGATAGAAATAAATTTCTTCAACTTTTATATAGGATCGTATATGGATAAGCAAATTGAATACTTACAAAAAGTTGTTAGTGATTTAAAGAATGAGATTCTCCAGCTTCGCATACAGAATGTTGATATTCAAACTCAAATGAGAATGTATAAACATCATGCTGAACAACTGGAAGGGCAATTAATTCTTTTAAAACATAGATTGGGTCAATAATGAAAGATTATTCTTTAGTTTGGTTTGGTTTTTTATTTAGCTTATTAATTTGTTCATTCATTATATTTTTAAGTGAATTTAATCAATACAGAGCAAAACATGATTGTCGCATGGCTACTTATCCCTACGCTATTGATATTCCTAAAGAAGTAATTAAACAATGTAAGGAGAAAAAATGACTGAATTAAATGTAAAGTTGCTTGAAGAATTAGCAAATACATGGATTGTTTGTTCAGAATGTGGGCAAAGAGTAACAGGTGATTCTGTTCATACTTGCTCACCACAATATGTGTTTGCACCATTAAATCCAAATTACGCTGGTTCTTGGATTATTGGTGGCAATTGGCACATGAATGTTAGAGAAAAGCCTACAGAAGAACAGATTAAAAATACTGAACTGTTGCTTGGTTGGAAATGGAAGGATGTATGATGACAGCAAATGAACTAGCAAATAAAGTTGAAAGTGAAGATTGCAATCCATTTTTTGAAGAAATAGCCACTATGCTACGCCAACAAGCCAAAGAAATTGAGGAGTTGAAAACTGACGCAGAAAGATATAGATATTTAAGAAATTATTGCTACAAACTAAAGTATCCAAATAGTGATATTGATAGAGCAATGGAGTTAAATTTTGTGGTTAGTGGAGTATGGGCTGATAACAAAAACCCTGAAGTATTAGATGGTTTAATTGATTTTATGCATAAAGAGGCGATAAATGACTGATAAAGAATCTGATATTTACTCAACTGGTTATTGGAATGGTATTGCTTCTAAAAAACTTCGTGAACTTACTGATGAGGAAATATGGGAAGTTATATCGCATTTTTCTTTTAAAGATTTATCAGCAGACTTAATTAAATTTGCAAGAGCAATAGAAGCATATTTAAAAAGTGAGATATGATTTAATACTTATGCTGTTTGTTAAACAATCCAAATTTAGTGGCTAGTTCAAATTCTTCAGCACATTCTTCGCTACAAAACTTATCATTGCTAATAGGGGTATTGCAATAAGCACAAAAGCCTGAAAAGCCATTTAAATGCTTTTTAGGTTCTTGTTCTAAATTCTCATTCATACAAGAATAGATAATATTTTTTGAATGTTGGCAATTCTTTTATCTAATCCTAAAGTGCCACCATTAATCAACTTAGTCATATTGAGATAATCTTGTTTATCAGCAAAATTATTTAAATGACGAGTATTCCAAAACCATCCAGCAGATAGGCAAGCATATTCAGGAGTTGCTAATAAAGATGGATTATTTAAAATCTCTTGATTACCTATGTAATTTGCAAAAGCAGTATAGTTTGCTCGACCAGTTAGCTGAATCAAACCCCTTCCAAAAAAAGCACCACCATCACCATCCTGTGTATTGCCAAGATCTGATCTATGCCCATACATACCTTCAGCAATCGCTTGTTTGCCCTTAGCAACACATTCTTGTGCTTTAGCAAGGGTAAACCTGTGAGGCATTATTTCAACAAGTCTTACAGCAGAATAATTAAGGTTTTCTTCTAGGTGACTAAAATTGCCACTTTCGTGTTGGCATTGTCCAATAAAAGATGCCATTCTTTGTGGAGTATTAATTTCAAACTTAGCAAAAGTATCATTCAATGGTTGTAGCCATTTTTGATCAATACCTATCTTTGTTAATTGCTCATTTGTTATCATCATTATCTCCAATCTTGATACCAGTAATTAACCCAATAAATCCACCCACAATAGTTTGAAATGCTGGAGTTATTGCTTCAAATATTTTAGTGTTATCTACTTTGTCAAAAAAAAGCCCTGTTAATAATACAAACACCATGCTTAATAATATGACAGATAAAGTAATAGTTGCAATCAATGTCACATAATTAGACAGAGTTTCTTTATTCATACAGGTGTAGATTGATGTAACAATTCATCCTTACGCTGACTGCTTGATGAACTGCCAAAATAAAAAGACAAAATTAATATAACCCCATCTCTTAAAGTTGTTAAGAGATCTTGTATGGTTGGATCTTGCACAATTGCATAACCCATGACTTTCATGCCAGTAATTAAAGCAAATCCACCGATCACAATAAAAGCCAATATAGCTGGTATGGCTGACCTAGTTGTGGATTGCATATCTCTTGCTGATTTACGATCCTCTACAGCAAGTTTTTCAAAGTCTAAGCCTAATTCTTGAGCTTTAGCTTGTAGTTCAATTTCAGCTTGTTTAAGACTAGCTAATTGATCAGCAGTAAGTTTGCCTGAATCTATAGTGGATTGAACATCTTTCTCATCAACTCCTAATGCTTTTGATATGGCTGATACAGCCAAACCAGCAAGAGGACCGCCCAATGCTGTAGCAATAGTAGGAGCTATTTGTTCAAGGATATTCATTGTGTTAAATAATGTTTAATTAAATCAATAACAAATTCTTTACCAAACAAAACTGAAAATATAACAACATACAACATATATTCAATTTTCTGCATACGCTTAGTGCCATTATCAAATGCTTTTTGTATGCCTTCATACCTCTCTGCACAAACTTGCTCATGGACAGAAAGTCTTTTGTCAGTATCGTGCACAATAGATTCGATTCCATCCATGAGAAGTTCCATTATTGTACTGTTTCAGCAGTTTCAGCAGGTGCTTCTTGCTGAACTTGTGGAGCAACTTGAGTTTGTACTGCATTGATCAATTGAGCAACTTCAGTAAAAGGTTTAGTACCTAAATAACCAAGAATTGCATTGACGAGTTCAACTGTTAAATTTACGGATTGCATCATTGTTCCTTAAAAAAATAGGCAAAATTACCTAAAAACATTATATACAAAATTAATTAACTGGTGCTTGTAAAGTTACCCAAGGCAAAGGTTGTGTTGATGGTGATACTGGTGGGTTTACAATACTGTTGATTTGACCATCCACATTTGCTTCTAAATTAGCTACACCTTGTGGAGTTAATACTTCTTGCACCCAGCCAATAACGATAGCTTGTGTAAGTTGATCATAAGGAATGAAATCAGATTCTTTTTCTTCAACAACTAATTGAACATTGTAGCCAATAGATGCTGTTACTGGTGGAGTTGCATCATTAGATCCTGTAAGTTGTCCACTTACTAAAACTACATAATTAGGTTGATTTGGAACATCAGGTAGAGTGGACATTGAAGTTACTGTCCATGTGTATGTGTTAGCCATATTAGCCTTTCTTTAAAATTTGATAATTAGAAACCACAACAAAACTATAAACTAAATTGAATAAAATAAACATCACTACAACCAAGTCTATTTCAATAATAAAAAAAGTATAAAGGTGTTTTGTTGCTAGGTAAGCGAAGATGGCAATAAGTATAGACTTAGCCACAGCAAATCCACCAACCACTCCAATTTTGGAGAATAACCACTCCATTACAGCGTTGCCTTCATGCCCTTTGCCTGATTGAATAACATTGTAAGTTGTCCAAAAGTCTAAGAACTGAAGTATGACAAAAATAGCAAATAGGATTAGGTTCATTGTTTAGCCTCTAGTGTTGCAATACGAGCTTCTAGTTTTTCAATAATTGCTTGTTGTTCTTGTAAGGCTTTGACCAATCGAGCAGTTGTTTTATCCCAACCCGCAATCATTTTCATTCCATCTTCACGCTCACCAACAGAATCAGGATAAATTTCTTCCATTTCTTGGGCAATAAAACCAATTTGATGACCCCCACCTTCAGATTCTATGTAATCAAACTCTGTAGGTCTAAGAGCAAGAATATTATCAAGTTGTGGTGGTAAATCAACAATGTTTTGCTTTAATCGTTTATCTGAATATGTACCAAAAGCAGCGGTATTAGCACCATTGGCTGTAATTTGTCCTGAACCCGCAGAATTATTATTTAAAGTAAAACGAACAAAAATTTGGCTTGTGGTTGTATTGTTGTCAAATTTACCAAAAATAGCTGCGGGATTTGCAACATCACCCGTAACACCTTGACACGCAAAAGCTGGTGATGTGTTGGCAGATGGAACAACAAATATTCTTGAGCCGTTTGTATTGCTTGTAGTACCTACCAACAAATTACCACTATTGTCTAAAGTGAGTGCTTGGGTAAATGATATTGCGTTTCCTGCTGTACCTGATGGTGCTGTGAACCATTGATGCTGACCACTTACTTGTAGATAATTTGTTGCATAGGTACTTGCAGAATATTGTGCTGATGCCCCTAATGCTAGTTTTATAACTGCATTACTTGATAAACCGATTCCATAATTTAATCCGCTACCATAAGCACTTCCATACGAAGTAACTTGACCTGTTGTATATACTCCATCGCTAAATGTTAACCTTTGTAGTGTACCTACACTTCCTGAAGCAGCGCCAAGAGTTAATACAGACTCTTGATAAAGACTATTTGCAATAAATGCGTTTCCACTTCCATTCACATACAGTCTTGGGTTACCTGCACCATCACTTAGAACAATGTAGTTACTTGCTGTGCGAATGTCTAAGCCACCTTGGTTGCCGTTGTAACCACCGATGATTGTGTTATATCCACCTGTAGTTACATAATAACCAGCACCATAACCACCTGAGCCTACCCCAATAAAAGTGTTGTAATTACCAGTAGTTGAATAGCCTGTTTGTAATCCAAGAAAGGTATTGTAATTACCAGTAGTTGAATATCCTGAACCATAGCCTAAAAATGTATTTCCAGGACCCGTACTATTTGTATACCCTGCTTGATAACCTATTGCTGTGTTATTAGATGCGGTGGTGTTTGCATTTAATGATCCATAACCAATTCCCGTATTATTTGAACCCGTTGTATTAAATTGAAGTGCAATAGAAGCAATAGCAGTGTTAAACGTCCCTGTAGTATTTGAATATAAAGCAGCATTACCAAAGGCGTTGTTATTATTAGCAGTAGAGTTTGAATACCCCGCTAAACGACCAACAAAAGTATTATCGCCTCCTGTTGTATTATTTTGACCGGCGGTATAACCAATAAAAGTATTTTCATATCCTGTTGTATTACTGAATCCTGAAAAGACACCAATAAAAATATTAGAACCACCTGTTGTACTAGAGTAACCAGCTTGATAACCTACTGCTGTGTTGTTAGATGCTGTTGTGTTGCTATGAAGAGCATAAATACCAACGGCAGTATTAAATGAGCCTGTTGTATTCAAACCTAAAGTTGGGGAATCTCCATCAGAATTTGCACCACCAACACCTACATTAAACTGCCCCGTTGTGTTTGCAGATAAAACACCATTCCCTACAGCAAGATTGGCAACTCCAGTTGTGTTTGCATATAATGCTTGTGCTCCTAATGCTGTATTCCATTTTCCAGTGGTGTTAGAGTATAAAGCCTGATAGCCAAAAGCACTAATTACTGCACCAGTTGTATTACTATATCCTGCTTGATAACCTACTGCGGTGTTATTAGAGGCTGTGGTGTTGTTAAATAAAGATTGATAACCTAAAGCAACATTGTAACTTCCAGTTATATTTGCTTGCAATGCACCATTGCTTGCAGCAGCAGTTCCAGAACCAATAGCCACATTAGATGTTCCTGAAATATTGGAAAGCATTGCACCTTGACCAATAGCAATATTGCTAGAGCCAGTTGTGTTTGTATAAAGCGATTGCAATCCAATACCCACATTTCCTGAGCCTGAAGTATTTGCAGTTAAAGATGACCAACCTATGGCAGTATTCCAACCTGTTCCTGTGTTTGCCGTTGCTAAAGCATTAACCCCTAAAGCAGTTGAATAAGGAGCTCCACCATTTCCTGTACCAACAGTAAGACCTTGAATTGTTGCTCCGGGCGTAACAGTTAAAACTGTATCTGAAAGACGCATATACTCGTTACCAATACCGCCAGCACTATCAGAAAGGTAAAATGATATTTGACCACGAGTAGATGAGTTTATACCCCATGCACCAAGCAAACTTGTTCCCGAACCTTGATACGCTAAAACTGCACCTGTAGTGTTAGAGGCTATTGCACCTGTTGCACGAATAGCACCACTAACTTGAAGTTTTTCACCCGGACTACTTGTTCCTATACCTAAATTTGTTCCACTAAAATATAAATTCGCACTACTTCCAAATGCACTCGTTCCATTACCATAGGGTATATAGCCAGCAGTTAGACTGGACAACCCAGTTCCCCCATTGCTTACATTTAAGATACCAGCAACAGTAACAGCACCTTGAGTTAATGTATTAGGAGTTAATCCTGTAGTACCAAAACTAATGGAATTTTGAGATGCTCCTTTTGTAGCTAAAACCTGAACTACTCCATTATTATCTTTATAAAACAACTTACCATCAGTTGCGTTGATTGCAAGTTCAACACCATTAGTGGTTGTTGTAAGATTAGAAGCTGATGGAGTATTACCAGTAGTGGTACTACCATATATCAAAATGGGGGTATATCCTGTTGCTGACATATTCGTTCCTTATATGTTAAAAACTTCCACCTTGAATTCCACTAGAAGCTACTAAAGTAGTGAACTTTCCTGTGCTGGGAGTTGTGTTTCCAATTGCTACATTATCCATTGTGCCACCAGTAATATCAACAAAATTAGCATTTTGTGTAGACATTGTTCCTAAACCACCTATGGCAGTATTAGGGATCTGTGTTGATGCTGTCATAGCACCTGCACCATTACCATAAACATAACCAGTTAAATTAACATTTCCAGTTCCACCACTTGATGTAGGTAAAGGATTTGCAAGTGTTAAAGAGTTAAGATTTAAACTTCCTGTAATAGTAAGACTAGGTACAGTTAAAACAGTTCCATTAAAAGTTAAATTAGAGCTACTTTGTAGTGCTCCACCAGTTCCAGCAAAAACTAATTGTCCATTGCCTAAATTACTGCTAGTTAATGATCCTGTGCTAATAAATCCTGAAGTTAAAGTTGTCGTGCTTAAATTAGCAATATTGACATTAGGAGTTTGAAAAACACCACTATAAACAAGTCCATTAACATCATTTAACCATTGAGCATAAATGACTGTTTCATAGTTAATAAAATTAGTAGAATTACTCATTAGAAGCTACCCCCACTAATTCCATTGACAGAAACTAGATTATTAACTGTTAAAGTATTTCCATCAAATCGCATGGTTGGACTAGATTCTAATAAGCCACCTGTTCCAGCATAAATGACTTGACCATTGCTTAAACTAGCATTGGTTAAACTTGCTACAGTTAAATTTGCAATAGACCCATTTTGACCAATTAGATTATAAATATTGACTGTTGGAGATTGAAAGTTGCCATTGTAAACAAGATTATTAACATCATTTAGCCACTGGGCATAAATGGTGGTTTCATAATTAATAAAGTTTGTTGAATTAGTCATTAGAAACTTCCCCCAGCTACAGCACCAAAAGTAGGTGCTGATGTGCCATTTGATATTAGAACTTGACCTGCTGTTCCTGCTGAAGTATATCCTTGTGTCGTTGAGGAAGCTCCATAAACTACACCACCTTGAGTTGGTGCAGTTGATATTCCTGTACCACCTCTATTATAAGCAATGACATTACCATTCCATGTTGCAGAAGTTATTGAACCTGCATAATCTAAAGTATTGGTAGACCAAGATACATTTGATGGTGTTGAATCGTGTCGATCCCAAGAACCAGCAGAAGTTGAATTATTTAATAAAACTACAGTTGTATATCCACCTGATTGTATTGTTGCAACAGTTGTGGATGAATTGTTTTGAACAACAATAGTTCCTGAAGATTGATTATTATTAAAAGTAAATGTTGCACCATTAGGTAAAGTTGTAGCATCAGGCAATCTAATGGTTTGCCCACCTGAACCTGTAATTTGATAATTTTGTGCCGATGATGCAGTTAAAACTAATGTTGTGCCAGTTGCAGATTGTGTAACATAACCTTCAAAAATACAATTTGTAGTGATATTTCCATTAGCATCACGCAATACTACAGAGTTAGCTCCACTAGAACTAACGACACCAGTTCCACCATTGCTTACTGCAAGAGTGCCACCTAAAGTAAGAGTTCCACTTGTAGTAATTGGTGAACCAGTAAAACTTAATCCAGTTGTACCACCTGATGCACTTACTGAAGTTACAGTACCACCAGTACCAGTTGCATTTATTGTTATTGCTGTAGAACCATTATAGGTAGTTCCTGAACTAAAATTAACTCCAGTTCCAGCAGTTAAATTAAATAAATTACTACCTAGTGATACACCTGAAATAGTGCTATTTGCCAACTGAGCATTAGTGATTGTTCCACTTAAAGCTGTTGTAGGAATTGTTGTTGATGATGTTACATTACCAGTGGTATTGTTGGCATACATATAGCCAGTTAAACCAGTAACAGCTAAATTGGTAGTGGTTAAATTGGTAAATGATTCGCTAGTAGAACCCGGTATTTTTTGCCATACACTATTTTCAAAAATAGCCCAATCACCAACATTCCAATTTGATACACCATTTAAAGTAGTGTTACCAGCTACAGATACAACATAGTAATATCCAACAGTTCCTACAGAAGATGTCAAAGTAGGAGTATTAGTAGAAGCGTTCCATACTCCCTGATAAGAAGGAGCATTAGTAGCTTGTGTACTTACTGAAGTAACAATACCTTGTGAATTGACTGTTAAAACTGGAATAACTGATGCAGATCCATAAGTACCTGAAGTTACTCCACTTGAAGGCAAATCAGCATTAACTAAAGATCTAAAGCTAGGAACTCCAGCAGTTCCATTAGGAGAAGCCAATACATAATTAGCTGTTTTAGATGCATAAGGATTTTGTGTATCACCATATCCTGAAGATAAACTTACAGTAGTAGCACCACTGGTTGTGCTTGCAGATACAGGGGATGTACCTGTGACTGATAAAACACCTGTATTTGCAATTGTGACAGCAGTAGAGCCATTATAAGAAGTTCCTGATAAGCCTGTACCAATCGTTAAACTTGCAAGATTAGAACCTAGGGAAATCCCTGATATGGTTGAATTAGTTAATTGACTATTAGCAATACCACCTAAAGTTCCACCTAAAGTTAATGAGCCACTTGAAGTTACTGTACCAGTTAAAGTAATGCCATTAACTGTTCCTGTTCCTGAAACGCTAGTAACTGAACCACTTCCCTTAGAGTTAAAAGTATTCCAATCTGTACTAGATAAATATCCACTGGTAGTGCTATTTGCCTGACTAATACTAATAGCAGGAGTAGTTGTTCCAGTTGCAACACTAATTGGTGATGTTGCAGTTACAGAAGTGACTGTACCAACACTTGTAGAACCACCCAAACTAATGGCATTTCCATTAATAGTAATAGAACTATGATCTAATTGAGCATTGGTTATTGTTCCACTAAGAGCAGTTGTAGGAATGGTTGTAGATGCTGAAATAGCACTTGATCCATTGGCATAAATATAGCCTGTATAGTTTCCTAAAGTAACTGTACTATTGGCTGATAAAGTAGTAAATTTAGCTGTAGATGCTGTTGTAAATCCTATAGGAGTATTATCTAAACTATCAATAGTTAAAGATACACCTTGAATTGTTCCACCAGTTATTGCTACGCTATTTGCATTTTGGGTACTCATTGTGCCCAAACCTGAAACTTGCGTATTACTAATCGCTATAGAAGTTGTTGTTGCATTAGTCAATTGACCTTGTGCATTAACTGTAAATGTTGCCACAGATCCAGCAGATCCATAAGATCCTGCTGTAACAGTAGTTGGAGATATAGCAATTGTTACTGGAGCAGAGCCATTAAAAGATGTTCCTGAAAGTCCAGTTCCAATCGTTAAAGCATTAGGTGTTTGTGATGTGATTGTTGCTGATCCACCTAAAGGTATAAGATTTCCATTAATGGTAATACTCGAATTAACTAATCCTGAATTGGGAATATTTGTAATAGTATTGGTAGAACCACTAATGGAAACTCCTGCTAATGTAGTTAGGGTATTCCCTAATGCTACATTCGTTGAACCAATCGTAATGGATGAATTGGTTAAACCTGAATTGGGTATAGTTGCATTAATCTGACTAGGTGCGATACTAATAGGTGTATTCGATACGCTAGTAATTTGACCTTGAGGATTGATAGATAAAGTAGGTACTGAAGTTGCTGTTCCATAAGTACCTGAAACAACTCCTGTAGAAGTAATGCTAAATTGTGTACCTGTTAGGGTTAGCCCTGTACCTGCTGTATAAGTTCCATAACCTGAGAATTGTGTCCAAATAATTGGAGTGACATTAATTGTTCCATTTTCAGGAGCTATGACATTCCAGCCTGTATTGGCATATAAAGTTCCATATTGAACAAAAGTAGCGGCACCCGGTACTTCTGACCATACACTCATATCACCAGCACGAACCCAAGCAGTAGTAGAAGCTACATAAATACCATTGTAAGCATTGTTAAACTGATTCTTAACAAGAACACGATCACCAGCTAAAGTTGTATATCCATCAATAACTTGCAATCCTGAAAGCGTAATATTTGCTGTAGTAGCTACTTGACATTCAGCTTTAAACAATCCTTGAGATACAGAATCAACATAAGCCTTATTTGCTATATCAACACCATTTACAGGAGCAGTTGCAACTTGCCCTGTAGTGGTAGACATATTATTAAATATTGGAGAATAATATCCATTGTCTAAACCATAAAGTTGAGCAAAAGCATTGCCAGTTCCAGCAGTCATCATATTGATGACAAAATCACCTTGATTCCAAGCTCTTGCAACTGTACCTTCTTGACCTCTAGCAACAGTTAAAACATCACCAGTAATATTGGTACAAGAAATAATTTCAGTAATTAGTCCACTTAAAGCACTGACAATCGTTAATGTTATTGATTGATTAGTAGATGGTGCAGGGAAATATGTTCCTGTACCACTTGCAACTGTAATAGTTGTTTGAGTGCTTGTGATAGGTAACGCTAATGTAGTTTGTGCCTGATTAGCGAATAATAAAATGGACATAAAGCTCCCAAAAGGCTACAAAATACTATAAGTATCGTTAATTGCTCCAGTAAATTGTATCGCACTTACAGGGAAATTCAAGACATAATAAATTTGTCCTGTGAGTGTTTGTGTAGGAGTTACTGCTGGATAAAAATTAGTCCCATCCATAGATAATTGGATAGCACGACCACCAGCACTAGAATTTAAAACAATCGTTGCTGGAGTGGTTAAAGCATTAGTAATAGGAACTATAGCTGTAGTAGCTGATAATGTTCCTGTGATTGGACTACCATAATTGAATGACATAAATTCTCCTTAATATTTAATACAAGTAAGCACAGAAATATTAATAGGTCTTGATTCAGAGCCACCATTACCACTTGTTGTGCCACTTAATGAAACTGAATGATTGTGTCCTGAATCATATACTCCTGTAAAAGCTGGATTTATAGTTGCCCCCGGCCAATTTAAAACATTTGGAGCATTATATCCACCCGGAGTTCCATTAAAACTTACAGTTTGTATTGTTACTGCATCGCTTGAATGTGTATGAGAAGGATCAACAATATTTGCACTAGCATTACCAGTGTTTGTACTACCACTCCAAGTATGAGTATGCGATAAATTTTGATTAGATTGCACTGAACCAAGAACTCTACTTGGATCAATAGCATTTCCATTATCTAAAGTTCTTAGGAAATAACCACCATATTGAGGTATTCTAAAAGTAGTAGATCCATCACCTGTACTAAAACTACCATATTGACCACCTTGCCAAACAGTATCACTAACTAAGTTTCCACTTGCTTGTGCAAAAGTCCAAAGAGATGCATAAGTTGTTCTTGAAACTAATTGACCATTGGCTATTAAATAGCCTGAAGGTGCTGTTGTTGCAGGGAATTGAACAATAGCTCCAGTAGGAACAGCCGCTACAAAAATACCAGTTGCAGGATTTTGCATAACCCAAGCAGAAAATTCAGGACTCCAATTTAACTGAATAGGATAACCATGAGCAGGAATATCTCCTGAAACCAATGTTTGATTATTACCTTTTACAATAGGATAAGCACCTAAAATAGTTGATCCCAAGGTTAAGTTAAGAGTTGTTGCTCCAGTATTGGCAGTTAAAGCACCAAGAACTAAAGTCATACCATCAGGTACGCTAGTTAAATTAGAATTTACTGTTGCAGTTAAAGCATTTGCTGAACCAGCTACATCAGCATAAACATAAGTTCCACTTTGTAATTGTTCAGATTGAACTAAATCAGCCATGACACCAGCAGTATCAAAATGACCAACAATATCTCCAGCATTAAAAGCTAAAGCTGATGTTCCTTCTTGACCTCGTTGCACTGTCAAAGTATCACCACTTCGAGCAGTGCAATTACAAATTTCATAAACTAATACAGAGGTTGCACTATTTAAAGTAACTTTAAATTGTTGCCCTGATGTTGGATTTGGAAACTGTGAGCCTGTACCTGATGCAACAGTAATTGTGGTTTGTGAACTGGTTATATTAGAAGCTAAAGTGGTTTTAGCGTTATTTGAAAATAACTGAATCGTCATAAAAACTCCTTAATAAACCACAGTATAAGTATACTGATATGGTACATTTAAAACACCATATTGTATAGCTGATTGCAAAATTGGTGATACAGGCAAATTAGGTACTGTTATTGTAATTCCATTTGTTGTAGGATAAGTTACACTAATGTTATACAAATCAGCAACATTAGGTATATCAGTTCCATTTACACCATATAAAAATCTTGCTACCCTTTTTTTTAACCAAGGTGTTGTGTATTGGAATCCATCACCTTTATAAAAATTCCAAGTAATCATTCTTTGAAAATAATCATCAGTAATCGTGTAAAAATTAGTTGGTGTATTTAATACATCTTCGTTATAAGGCAAAGTATCATAAGGAACAGTATCATAAGCACCCAAAGGACTAAAAGTAGTGGCATTTGATAATGATGGTCTTTCCATACCATATAAACTAAATGCTACCCAATCTAATAAAGGAGCAGTCATTTTGGTATAAATAGGTAAATTTAAACTATTTGTTTTGTCTAAGTAACTTTGTGCAGTTGTATTATATGCATCAAAAAAAGGCTGAATATATTGCGTTGAATCAAGCCTTTGATATTGCTGATATAAATAAGCAGGTAAAATAGTAGTAATCATACTTTATTGATAATTACGCTAGTTGTTGCTGTTGATCCAGCAGTTGTATTGTAATAGCCTTCTACATCAGCTAAATATAAATGTGTTCCAGTAATAGGTGTTATAGCAGATCCACCAATATAAACAGTTACAGATATATTTGAAATTAAATTAGTAGGCAAAATGCTTGCTACTGATGTTTCAAATATACTTTGAATTTCATATAAATTAATAGGCTGACCAACATAAATATTATTAATGTAATTAATAATTGCTGGTTGAGCCAAAGATACAACAGCAGAGTTAGCCGCCACATTTGTTGCTTGAGAACTCCAATTTAAAGTAATACCAGTTTGTTGAACCACAGGATTTACAAAAATAATATTATAAGTATCAGGGTAATTATTAATTGTTACAGTGACATTTCTTGAACTAGATACAGTTGATCCTACCAAAGAGGATATATCAGGTACAGAATTAAAAATTGCATTGGCTATCTGATAAGGATCTGCACTACCACCACAAATAATTTCCCATTGATTTGTTCCTACATTTCTGACAGATACTAAATTAGGTTGAACTCCACTTACATTTAATAAAGCTGTTTTAATAAATGCTGGAACTCCTTGTGCTGTTGCTAATCCAGCTTGAATAACTTGAGCTTGATAAGATTGAATAGTTTGTGCTATAGCTCCAGCAGTACCGGGGTTTATATTGGTACAAGTTAAAGTAATCCCTGAAGGCACAGAAGTAATTAAAGTAGTGACTGTACCAGCAGGAACAGCCCAAGATCCTGAAGAAATAGCTAAACAAAATAATGCAGGGCTTTGACTTGTATTTCCTATAATGCCACCATCTTGAACTGTGTATTGGTATGTACCATCAGATACAACAAAACCAATTGGAATAACGAAACCAGCATTACCAGTAAAAGTTACATAGACAGAAGTATTTGATCCTTGTCCTTGTGCTACACCATAAACTGCACCTAATTCATACAAGATAAATGGATTGGCTGTATAGGGTGAAATTGAGTTCACTAAATCAACATAGGCTTGATCTTGAATAACTACAGCACCAGCGGCTGTTGAAGCTAAATCCTCAATAAGAGAACCCGGTAGATTTGCAGTAAGACCGGGGCTTAAAGCAGTAGCGGCAGAAATTTCAGCATTTAAAAGATCTGTTGGACTTGCAGGAATAGCTCCTGCTGTGGTTAAAGTTGCCATGTATTAACTCGCTACAGTAGTTTGAATTGTTGTACCATTTTGAAATATTGCACTTATATTATAGGTTGGGTTTACAACATTTTGCTGTTTTATAACACTTAAACTTGCAAAATAAGGAGCATATTGTTGCTGTGTTCTATTGATTGCAACATCAGGTGGTATTTGTGTTTGTACAGATTTTTGAGCAGGTATGCCATAGTTTGCATAAAAAGGACTTTCGTTCTCACTTAATCGCAAAGTTTGTGCAAGAGTAGCTAACCAAATATAAGAAGTTTCAGTTATTTCTACCCATTTGCCTTCTGCATTAACTCCATAAGATCTCATATTGGTGTTCCTGTATTTGATGTACCTGTTTGAACTCCTGAATGTTTATGCGTACTTCCTATTGATACTCCATTATTGGTAATAGTTCCAGTAGTATCAATATTACCAGTAACACTCATGGTGCTACCTGTACCACCACTAATATTAAATCCATCTTGACCTGTAATGCTACCTTTTACCAATAAATTATTATTCATTACAACATTTCCATCAATTGTTATACCAGTAGAATCAATTGTAATTTTGTTACTAGAATAAGCCAATTCTATTTTGTCATTGCCTATCGTTGCTACAGCAGTTGTATTGGGAGAAGTAATCACAATTGAATTTAAATCAGTAGTAGTCCAATTAGCATTTCCTACAGGAACAAAAACCAATGCTCCTAAATTACTAGGTGGAATTAATGAGGGTAAACCCTTACCCAATCCAGTAATATTTCCTATTTTTGTACTTGCTGAAATACAAATTCCAGTATCACCCACTTGAACAGGTATTCTAATATATTTGCTACCAATAATAGGGCAGGTTACTTGAGGAAGGGTTAGTAATCCACCAGTATCTACTTCAAAATTCACAGTGACGATTGCATTAATTGGATCAACACTTAAAACTGAACAAGGATAAACTTGACCTAATTGTTCTTGATGAGAAGATATTTTTTCATCAGTAAAATTATTTAATGAAACAGCAAAAGGGGTTTTTTGTGATGAACTCATATTAATTAATTGTAGTAGGTAAATTAGATGAAACTACACAATCAACAACTGTTACCCAGCTATTGCCATCAGCTTGTCTACTGCTTCCTACATTACGAACACGATTGATTTGAAAAACACCTTGAAAAGATACATTATTTCTTGCTTGTGTTAAAGCTGATGCAGAAGTGTTCACAATAGGTGATTTACTAGGAAAAATAATGTAATTACCAATCTGTAAATCTCCACGCATAGCCAATTTTGCTTGTACAGTTACTAAATCTACCCAAGTTAAGTTTCCAATAATATCTTGAAAATCAACAACTACTGTTTTTTGAGTAACAAGTTCTTCTTGAGAAGTTGTACCATCATTAAGAAAAAATCCTGAAGGAGTAGCAACAATTCCAACACCAGCATAATTAGTCAATTTTAAAATGTCTTTACTGGTTTGATTTAAGTATTTATTAAAACTTTCTAAATTGGTATACTGAGCAGATTGAGTTTCAGTAGCAATTAAATTAGGACTTATTCCACCATTAATCACTAATTCTAATCCAGTTTTACTTTTTGGATAAGCCTTCTGTAAAGTATTTTTAATCGCATCTTCTAAAAATGTTCCTTTTGTCCAAGTAAAATCCAAATTGACATTAGCACTTGGACTAACAGTTGAATTGGTAATAACTAAATCTAAGGTAACAAGATTACCTTGCCAGTTTGCATACGATTGCAATATAGATCCATTAATAACTAATCCTTGTTGTGCTGGATTAGCGAAGGGTAAACCTTTAGACATTCCTAACTTTATCTGAATACTCGCAAATAAATTATTTGTGTAATCAGGATTTAAATTAGCTGACTGATTTAAATCTTCAAAACTAATTCCATAAATTTTTACATACCCTAAACCTTGTGGTTGATAATTCCAAGATTGTGGAATATCAACATCTATTTTTAATGCTTGAGTATTATTCATTCCATTAGAATATAGCGTACTATAACTTAATGGTGATCCACCTAATCCTGATTTTGGAACAATTGTAATATCGTAATATCTCATGGATTTATTTCAAAACTAGAACTGCTGACACGATAAACTAAAGTTGATGTTTTAAAATAGCCAAACACTAAATTAATATCATAATCATCAGGAGATCCGATAATAGGTCTACTAACAATCAAATTTCTTGAAGTATCATAAATAGAAACATAATATCTTGGTGAATAAATATTCCAAGAACATACAGCTACATAAGTAACCCCATCTAATACAGGATTAAACTGAAAATTAGAAGTAGATTGAGGAGTAAATTTAATATAAGTTGTCATCAGAATGGATAGTATTGATCAACAGCAGGAGCAGAAGTTGGTGGAACATTATTCCATCCTGTACTTCCACCTAAATTGGGAACAGTAGGAGTGCCATTTGTAATACTTTGCATAACAGTTCCTAAAGTTTGCTGTAAAAAACCACCTGTGCTAATTAAAGGTTGTACAAAATCCCATTGAAACATATATTGTGTTTGTTTATCACCCATACTGCTTACATCTTTAATACTGGTTAATAAACAGTTTGTATAAGTGTATGCAGGAGTAATTACACTAAATGATCCACCTGAAGAAAGGTGTAAATCTAAAGTTAATTTCATAGCAGTTAAAATCGCTTGCTTATAAACATAGCCACCATTACTTTGTGCTGGGCATATCATTAACATACTAATAGTTAAAGGTTCTTGAATAATCGCATTGGAAGCTACTTGTAAACTTGCAAATGGGTATTCTGCTACTTGCCACTGTTGTAAAGTGCCACCGGGTAATGGTTTCCAATGTGCAAACAAAGATTGATTCTCAATCCCCGGTACATCAAACAATTCTGTGATAGCAACAATAGGTAAAGTCTGCCCCGGTAAAAATTGTGCAATTCCACCTTGCAACAAAATAGGTGATTGCTCATAAGCTAGTGAAAATATTGTTTGCGTTAAAGAAGTCAATTTGCACCCCTTGGGTTTTGTATAGCATTAGCAGAAGTATTAATATCAGCACCAGCATTATTATTAACTTGCACTCTAATTTTATTAGCATAAGCAAGTCTAGTTTCCAATGCTTTAACTGGATCTGCTGGTCTTTCATATCCTATCCCAGCTTGTACTGCACCTCTAATATCTGTAGCACCTGATAAAGCTCTACCTGAAGATCTTTCATTATTCTTTAATTCATAATCAATAAATTCTAATTGTTCTTCTAAAGAACTTTTATAAATTGAATGACCAAATTGTTTTTCAAATAATTTTTGTCTATCAGGATGCCATTGAGCCAAACCATAGGCTTTGCCTTGATCGCCTATAGTTCCAGTTTTATAATCACTTTCTGCTTTTAGATTAGCCAAAATTCCTATTGTTGCATTTTCAGAATATCCTTTTGATTTAAAAAAGTTATAGGCTTTTTGTTGTGTATTTCTTTCTTCTTCTATATTACTTTTTGCAATAGATTCTTTTCCAATTACCCACCAAGGCAATTTCTTTTTTTCCTGATCTATTTCTTCTTGTGATATAGCTGGTCTTTTAAGAATTCCTAAAAATCTTAATGCTTCTACTACGCTATCTGCTAAATTTTTAACACCATAAATAAATGAATTAATATCTTGTTTAAATTCAGCACTAGAAATATAAGTAGCAAAATTTTTAATTCCTTCTCCTAAATCTTCAAACCATTGTTTTAAATTAGGATTACTTAAAAATATTTTGATAGCATCAGCAATGGAATCAGATAATTTTCCTAATGATTCAGGCAGTTTTTCTAAACCTTCTATTAAAGATATTTGTAGTTTTTGACTACTTTCTTTTAATTTAACCCAAAAATCTTGAAATGCTTTATCAACTTTATCTTGTGTTTCAAATGCTTTATTGCCTTTTTTTAAATTTTCAATAAATTCTTTAAATTCTTTATCTGATAATCCAGCCAATCTTCTTTGACTTTCATAGTCTACAATTTGTGTAGTTCCTAAAGATTCTAATACTTGTCTTTGTCCACCAAATTGTTTATATAATTTTCGTATACTTGTTAAAGTATCAGGTAAAAGTTCACCAGCACTTTTCCCTGTTGTGTTCCCAAGAGCTAAAGGATTTAATAAGTATTGTTTAGTAATGTCACTTTGTATATCAGCCAAATTACCAAGAGTTTGTATAGGATTGATATATCTTCCACCATATACCTCTGCTGATCTCAATTGACCAGTAGTAATTCCTAAACCTTGTGCAGTTCTTCTTTGACCACTTGTTGCAGAAGCTAAAGCTCCTAAACCAAATCCACCACCTACAGCACCTATAGTTAAAAATTTAGCAAAAGAAATAGCTGTATTAGCCATATTTCTTGCAATATTGGAAGTGACATTTGCTATATTCTTTAATGCTTGTTCGCCATCTTTGATAGATTTATTAAAATCATCTTGTTTTTTCTTGGCATCTTGTAGGCTTTTACCTACACTTTTTATTCCTTTTTCACCACTGGTATTTGCCTTATTCCAATCTGAAGGCATTTGAGCAAGAGCTTTTTTAATTTTTTCAAATTCTTTAGCAAATGTTTGAAATTTTTCATCTAGGACATCAATTTCAATTACGCTTTTTACGCTCATATTATTTCTCTAAAATAATGATTTATTATTAATTGCTTTAATAAGATGTCTTTGCCTAAATTCTTCTACATCTGACCACTTACTACCAGCTTCTTCCATAAACTCTTTAAAGCCAATACTACTAATATAATCTAAGATACTAGCAATGATTCCTTCGCTTTCTTGCCAGTAGATTCTTTTTTGATCAATATCGGTAAACCATTCTGATATTCCATAATGTCCAAGGATGTAAGTTCCCAACCTCTTAATGACCCTGCCATCTCCAAGAAAGAATTTTTCAGATCCTTGGGTGCAACCTTGGAGATTGCTGTAAAAAAAACGAGTGAACTCAATATCTCTGCTTCTTCATCTTCATCAATAATTTCTCTTTTGATTGCTGTATCTAATGCTATGGTTTCCCAGCCATGTTCACCAGTGACCATAATGTTTGTTAAGCGAATAATTTCATTGACTAAACCTGCTTTAACCCCACCTGCACCATCCCAATTACCAGCTTGTGTTGCTATTGCTTTCAAAGCTGGATAAGCGAGTTGAGGTGCAGATAAGGCTAAATGTTCAGCTTTATTATTTGCATCAAAACACTGACTAAATACTTTTCCTAATTCAAGATAAAATTGTTCAAATATTGCTCTGCTGATTGAGGAAGAATGAACATATATTGTTCCTTTTTCAACAGTTTGAACTTGCATAACAAGATTCAGTTTTCGGTCAATTCGCATCACAGAATTTCCTTTAGTCTAATTAAGATACTGCAAATAATGATGAATTAATAGAGTAGACACCACGCAATCTAACAATCAATCCAGCTTGCGTACCATCAAAAGCCACTTCTTGAATACTTGATAAAACACAGTTATTCAACTGAAATGGTGATAATGCTACAGAATCAGGATAGATTGTTACAGATCCTAATGTTGTATTAGTTTCAATTTGAGATTTATATGCATTACCAAGAGCTTGCGTTCTTAATAAATGCATGGTTACATTTCCATAAATATATGGTTCAGGACTGGTTACTGCTCCAGTTAAAGTACCAATTAATAAAGATGTATCACCATCAAATCCTAAACTAATAGCTTCTTTTGCTAAATAAGAAGAAGTTACATTGAGATTTGCGAAATTTGCATAAACTACACTTGCTAGTAGTCTATTTAATGTGCCTTGCACGACTTGTGGATTTGCCATTATTTATTCTCCTTAAACTGGAATATTTGAAGCAGTTAGGTAAATAGTAATGGAACTGAATCCTCTTAATGGTACAAAGGTACAGCTTAAACCTTTATAAACACCAACTGCATAATCTGATGGATTTTGAGCTACATAAGTAGCAAAAGATACAGCATTGACTGTAGCAGGTGAGAGAATTAATCCAAATGAAATACCATTATTAACTGTTGCTTGAGCTACTTTTTGCAAAGTATTGATACCAGCCTGATTGTAGTACAAAGGATTTGTTGGAGTATTTGATCCATTAATAATTGCACCAGCTAATGAGGTTGCAACATTAATAGATAACCAATCCACTGAATACCAGTAATTAAATGGATTGTTGTCCATGAAATTACCACCTTCAATTAGTGTATTACTAATCTGACCTTGAGCACCTGTGAATACAAAATTAGCTCCACTAGCAAGAACTTGTGTTTGTTGCGTTAAAGTTAATGATGAATAAGGTGTTACTGAATAAATATAAGTATATTCAAGAGGTGAAGCTAAATTAGTAGAACTTGGATTGTATTCTAATGTTGCCCAAAAGAAAGCACTTGTACTAAATTCAGTAGCAGGAGCACTAGGACTTGGTAAAACAGCAAATACTGATTTAATTCCAGCATACAAATTATAATTTGCTAATGTAGTTGTTACATAAAAATACTGTTGAGCAGTTGTTCCTTCATATAACTTGTACATATTAATAGCATTTGTATTAGCATCCCAACTCTTAGGAACTAAATAACTATAAAACTGTGGAGTTAAAGAACTTGCTGGTTGTCCTACATTTGCAGTAATGTAACTCTGTAGTGCTGTTACACCATTTGCTACAGTATTAGTTCCTAATTCAAGAACATAAACTCCTAAACTAGCACTTTGAGCAAAGAATGTATTTGCCATTGCTTGTAGTTCAACTGCTGAATTTAATTGGAATGTTCCAAGAGTTGATTCAGCACCGGGGTTTGTTGTTAATGGATAAGTAACAGTATTTGTTCCTGTAGCTGTTCCAGCAAAAGTACCATCATATCCTGATGGAAGTGTACCAGCAATCACGATTTGCACTGTTGCACCACTTGGAATTCCATGAGGTGTAGAAGTTGTTACTGTCACTACTGATGATGACCAAGTAATTGCAGTAATATTAATTGCTGGATTAATGATTGATGTAAGACTACTCAAGCTAGTTAATAGCTGAGTAGAACCTGTAGCTAATGTAGTACCCCCTTGGCTAACAAATGCACCTGTCCTTTGAAGGGTGTTAGGAGCACTGGCTACCTGTTGAGATACTACTACATTGACAATGTTGGGCATAATGCTTCCTTATTTAAAAAATTAAATGAAGCTGATAGATACAACTTGACCAGTTCCTACTTCGTACACGATGCCATTTTTACAAGGAAAATCAATTGTATAAGTACCTACAGTATTAGGGATGACAGCAACTAAATTTGAAGCACTTGCTCCACCAATAGTTGCAGAATCATAAATTCCACCTGTTGTTGATCCTGCTGTTGTTACATTGACTTTAGCGATACGACCACCTGTTGATTTAACTAAAGTATTTGCTGATACATTCAAGAATGTATTGATGCCTTGTGCTGTAATTAATGCACCATTAATTACTGCTGGTTGTCCATTTCCAATTGCCATGATAACTCCTTATTTAAACTGTTAAACACATAAAAAAAACTACACTGGTACAGTACCTCTTGTAAGCGTAATAAATGCTTCCTGTATCAATTTTAATGCTACATCATTTACTGTACTTTGGTAATAACTAACCTCAAAAATAATTGATTTTTTCTGAGCAAGAATACCAAATTCAGGCTGAGTAACCTTTTCATCAAAAATGATAGGCATATTCATCATGCCAATGTTATCAGTATTCAAACTGTATTGATAGATGTAATTTACAAAATTTAAGGCTTCTTGATTTCTGATTCCAAATATACTAATTTTTACTGTATCTTTTGATAATTGTTGAATACTAGATTGAGTTGCAATTTCATTTTCTCCTGCAACTGCATAACCAGCTACAGCATATCCAGCCACAGCAGTTTTACTTTGATTTGCTATTGGAGCAATATTACTAACAATAGGAAATTGTCCTAAAGCAATAGTAGATTGAATATCTACAGAAGCATAAGGTGGAGAAATATTTTGCCCTACCAAATAAGCAGGATACATTTGAAAGAATTGATTCAAAGATAACCAAATAGGTAAACTATTAGAAACAATCACGCTGGTAGAATCAAAATCTGTCATCGAATTGATCAACTGTGTATTCATAATAGAATACAAAGCATCACCACGATAATGATATAAATCTGCTTGTTTATAATAGTTATCTCTACGACTGAAAGCAAAAGTTAAATCTTCATAATTCGCTACATATAACAAATTAGGATTTAGTAGATTGAAATCTTGTATAAGTTGTGGAGAAGTAAAAATAGTATGGTTATAAGCTGTAGTGCGATCTTCCAACTGATGCATTTCAGTATTAAAATGGAATGATCCATTAACTGTAATTTTTCTCGATGGAAGGGTACTCCCTTTGTTGTTAAATTCAGCAAAGCCATAAGTTAAGGCATTATAAATTGCTGTATCATTTAAAAGTGTTGCATTTACCCAAAAAACATAGCCATCCAAAGGCAAAATTAACTTCACATACAAAGTAAAAGTAACCTGTTCATTTCCTGACAGAGTTTGCATACCCTGAGTTAAACCAGCACCTAATTGTGGTTTAGCTCCTGAAGTTTCACCTATAGTTGCCATTATTCAATCCATGCTTTTAAAGATGCTTCTAAAACTCCTGAATATATAAAAGAAGGTCTACGAGCATTTTTAGTTACTTTTCGTACTCCTCTTTTACCTTTTACATATTGCTTGGCTGATACATTTTTCATACGATAATTTGTACCATCAAGAGCGGCTTGTGTTGGTACACCTTCTATTCCAACATTTTCAACTTGTTGCAAATAGATCCACTTTTTTAAATCTTCTTCAATCATGGATGCACCAGCATTAATTGAATTTTGATAAGGAACTCCCAAAGCCATTTGAGCAATAGCTTGTTCTAATCCTTCTGCTAGATGATTCGCTATATTTTCAGTTTTATTATCAACAAATGCTGAAAATAATGTATATTTTTCTTCGAGTAACTTACCAACTTCATAAGTTGTTTTTTCACCATAAGGTTCAGGGACATCAATAACCCCAAGGTGCAATTTCATGTTAATCCCCAAAGAGTTCCAATAGTTTGCATAAAAGCTAATGCTTGTCTGCCATAAGGATCTTTAATTGCTTGTAAATCTAATAATTGTAGATTTTGTAATCCTTTGCCTATTGTCAATGTTTCACTGGTGGAAACATCGCTTGCAGAGCTTATTACTCCAGCTACAAAATTATTCATGCCATAGGCTTGTCTTGCATCAGCAAAAAATGTTTGACCTGCATAATCTTGTTGCCACTGTATTAATTGACTACCACCCCAGTTATACACAGTTAAGGTATAAATATCAGGAACAGTATTAGCAAAATCTTTAGGAACAATGTCCAATGCAATTTGAAAAGCATAGGCATATCCTTGATCTGTAGGACTTATGACTACAGAATTCAATCCCATTACAGCTTGTGACCAAGCTACAAAACCTGCTAATGTTGGTGGAGAAGTAATGGGATCACTCATAATCAAATTGTACCTAAGTTAAATTAAAAAATCATGCTTTTCTTGGTCTACCTCTACCTTTTGGAGCAATACCTTCTTTTACTACTTCAATGGTTTGTTCAAATTTAGGTTCATTATCAGCATAATGCTTTCTTTCTTCGATGATTTCCACTTCCAAAGGTGCTTTTTGCTTTAAACCCATTTGTTGAGCAGTTTCAGATATTTTTTGATCTGATGCTACTGCTGTAATTTTTCTTGCTTCAGTTGCTCTATCAATCATGGCTTGATCTCTTACAGAAATGCCATTTTCAATAGCTTCAACATTAACAGGCTTGTCTATACGATAAGCCATTCCTGAAAAATTACCTTTAATTTTATCTACAGGTACTAACCCATAAACCTCATGTTGTTTTATGATTTGATCAATTTCATCTTTTGATCCTTGAATCTTAACTTGTGATCCAGCCCTTATTCTTTCCATAAAAGGTCTTGGATTTTCAAACAACATATAAGTAAATTGATGATCCTGTTTTGTACAATTAGCTATATAAAGTTCCATAATATTTCCCCAGTTGGGTGGGTGACAGATGATGCGGCACTTCTTTTGAAAGTACCCTGCCACCCATTGTTACAAACTTGGCATCACACAAGTCTTAATACTATAACATTAACTTTTTGAAGCTGGTGATTCTGATGTATTATCTTTTGATACTTCAGGAGCAGGAGTGTCATTTACAACTGAATCGTTGTTTTTCTTTCCCATAAACTCACGAACTTCTTCCATGAATTTTTCCAATTCTCTAAGAACATTTTCAATCATCATATTTTTTTCCTTTAAAAAAAACCCCACAATTAAGTGGGGTTAGTCTACTTCGCACATGAAAATTAATAAGCCGCAGATAACAAATACATAGCTTCAGGTCTTAAACCCCAACCTGATGTAGATCTCATTGTGTATAAAGTTGTAATGCCACCATCAGGGATTGGAGTAGGAATCTCTGTAGGAGCAGATACATCAGTAAGCATCAATGAAGTAGCTGTTGTATTAGGTGTTAATGTAGCAAAAATGTTAGTGTTGATCTGAGCATTAGCTTTAGGGATGTTGAGTTCAGGAGCAATTAAAAGAATTGCGTCTGTACCACCAGCACCTTGACCAATCAAAGTATCATCAACTGCAAAACTAACATCATCACCACCTGCCCACTTAGCAACTGTTTCAACTAAACCTGCCGCTGTTTCAACACCAGCGCCAATTCTTTGGAACTGAGTTAATGAAACAACACCTGAGTAGCTGATTTGGCTAATAAAGCGTTGTGGAGCTAAGAATACTAAACGCAATGGCTGACCAATTTGCAATGTATTAGTCTTTAAAGTACCAATCATATTCAATAGGTATTGAGCCAATTGTCCTGAATCCCACTTGGAGTAGCCTGTATTACCATTAGTATCAGCACCTAAAGTAGATGTTGTAATACCAGCAGTATTGAGCAAGCCTTCACCATTTGAAGGATTGTATCCAAATAACAATGCATTACGCAATTGTTGAGCAATACCTTGACGAGCCGCTAATCGCATAGCTTGTGGTAATGCATAACCCCAAACACCAGTAGCCGCTTCATCAAAGTTATCATACTGTGCTCTAGTTTGAACACGATATGTAGCAGTGCTGATCATAGAAGGAATGACTGAAGCACTTGGCAATTGGTTAAATTGAGATTGGTTAGCTTGAACCTGAGTTGTTACTTGTAGCTTTTTAGCATACACATACAAATCAGCTTCACCCAATCTTGGCATTGGATTTTCTGTAGCAAGGGTTGTAAACGCACCTGACGCTAAACTGTACTGCATAATCAGTTCAGGCATCATATAGTGTGGGTTAGCTGTTACAAATGAGGGAGCAAAGCCTGACATAGTAAAGTTCCTTTATTAAATTAGGCAAAGAGCCACATATTGATTGTAAATCCAGTTGGCTGTATTTGTTCCTGAACTATAGGAAACAGTTTTATTGCCACTGGTGCTAACTGCGATAACCTTTACAGGGAAAGCAGATTGTGTACCGGGTTGTGTTGTTGTTACCCAGTTGTTTGTGTAGTTAAAGTAAACAGTAGTTGTAATCAATTGTCCATCAATACCTACAGAAGCAGGATCAAGGATCAAAGGAATACGAGCACCACTACCAAAACGATAGAAGTTTACTGACATACCGGGGCTGTATAAAGGTGCTGTACTTTGTGGAGTAGTGATACCTGCATAAGCCTGATTGTAAACTGCAATACCTGTTGGATTTGCAGAGCCAGTAGCTTGAAGAACTGAAGAACCAAGAGTAGCAGTGCCGGGCTGTACATTACCTGATAAAGTTCCTTGACCATTTTGTCCAACAGCAGAAAATTCCTGAATTGGAATACCACCCCATAATGGAGTAGTTGCTGATGTTGAAAGAATACCACCAGCTAAATAAAACTTAACTGCTGGATCATCTTGTGCATCACCTTGCGTAAAACCAGCAGAGTTGGTATTAAATAAACCACTCGCATTGGTTGTTTGCATAGGATTTAGTGAAATGAGTGCTGACATAATCTAATCCTTATCTTTTGAAGTTGTTGAGGTTGAATTCCTTAACTCTTTGAGCAGGAACTTTAAAAGCATCTAGCCAACCAAAACCACCTTTGAACTTGGTAATAGTACGACCTGAAGCATCTCTTTCCTTAATTTCATATTCTGCATCATTAGCATACAAAGTAGGAGATTTAGCGGCTTTCAATGCGTCATTAAAAATTTGCTTTTCTGCAATAGAGAGCATCTTTTCACCCTTGATTTCTTTAAGAAGATTTACATCTTTATAAGTATCAGAGTATGCCTGTAATCCACGCAACAAACGCTTACGATAAGCAATTAAACTTTCGCCTTGTAATGGTCTTGAAGCAGATTTGCCAAATGATGCAAATACTGAATCAGCTTTAGCTTGAGCATCAGCATATTTTGCTTCTTCTTCATCCATCTTCATGGCTTCTTCATCTTTCTTAGACATTTTTTTGTCATCGTCATCATCGTCATCATCTTCATCTTTTTTGAATTCCATGTGACCCGGATGTTCTACTTTACCTTCATCATCAGGCTTCATTTCTCCAGCCTTTCCATATTCTTTAGGATCAGAGCCTTCAGAATCCATGCGATCATCATCGTCATCTTTACGCTTTTTAGCATCCATCTTTCTTTCCATGAATTTCTTGGCTTCTGATTCTGATTCTTCTTCATCATCATCGCACATTGCATCATCATCGTCTTTTTTGGCTTTCTTTTTGTCAGCCGCAGTAACCAATGGTGGTGCTGGTAAGTTTTTTTCCATACTATCTACACGATAAGCAAGATTGCTCAAGGCTGATAGAATGGCATCTAATTTTTCACCTTGGGCATCTGCCTTTGGTGCATTTACATTTTCATTCATATTTGATACCTCAGGGTTAGTTAATAAAACTCCGGCTGGATCGCCACCTTTATCCCATACTCCCTTAGATCCTCTAGCTTTGGTAACAATAGCTATATGATCTAAAAGAAATGGAACACCTTCTATTAAGAGTGGTTCACCATTCTCAGTAGTAAGTGTAGTGTTTCCTGCTGTATTGTCAAATACAACAGAAGGGGATGTACTAATTTCACCTTCGCAAATCTCATTAATTGCGTTTTGATCGTAAATTTTAGCAATACCCCAAACTTCGTCACCTTTAATATAAGGTAACATAATACTTCCAACTGCTCTATCTTTGAATTCTTTTCCATTCAATACAGCAGTTTCAGGGTGATCCATGATCACCATTAAACCATTACATCTTTTTAAAAATTCATCATTTAAATATAGTGACGAATCTCTCCAAACATATTCACCTATAGAACCTCTATATGCTAATCCAGTTCCAGTAATGCGAATTGCCAATAGCATAATATTCGCATACATTTGTGGACTTGGCAAAACATTTGCTTTAACTAATTCTGCAACATCCAATTCAGTTTTAATACTTGCTACTTTCATTGCTATTTCTAAACCGGGGTGCAATGGCTGTGGTGGTTGATTAACAGGACACCAATCGTATCCAGTAGATTCATAATTTAGCTTAACATCGCACTTTTCAAAACCTCTTGCGATATAAGTACAAAATTGACCATCATCATGCAATACTTCAAGTTTGCCCTTGTAATCAATCCCTGTTTCCTCGAAACATTCTCTACGAGCACATTCTTCTAAACTTTCATCTTTTGGGTTCTGATGACCACCGGGTACTGCCCATGTGTAAGGGTAATCCCCACCATCACCTCTGCGAATCATTAAAACTTCGCCACCATCAGTTAAAAATAATATTCCTGAAGCTCTGCCTTCTGCTCCAGCATCTTTAGCTATAGGCTTGGATTCTTGAGCAGGAACTTGTTCCCCATGAATATCTGAAATACTCATTGCTGAATCAGGTACACAATTAGGAACTTGTTTACCATTTTTTTCTTTCATACCTACTTGATGGTAATCTTGCCAGCATGGATCTTCATCAGGAATAGATTCTGCATAATCAATTAAAGCATCCAAGATATTGGTTAAATCATGCTTGACATCATCAGCATCACATTTCCACTTACGCAAGGATTTATTAATTCTTGAATCAGGATCATGGGCTGTTTTTTCTGATGTTAATTTTGCTTTCATGCCCTTCATACGAGCACAAAATGACGCTTTTCTTGATCCACCTTCAGGTTGTGGAGCTTTTAAATGTGCATGGTGAGTTCTATTGTAGTTTTCTCTACCTTTTTCATTTAATCCACCATTTTTATTTTCACCTTTTTTGGTTTGCCAAACTTCAGTATCAACACCAAATCTAGGAACTAGTTCACCATTTCTGACCATTACATCATCAGATTGCATGGCTTTTTGTAGGTAATTATCTACTTTTACACCTAGAATTTTACGACTAATAGCTTCTATTTCATGCCTAATTGAAGCAAGCTGATGCTTCGCTTCGCTTAATTCAGAGCTTTCATCTTCTATAAATTCAGGGGTACTTAATGGGGTGGGTTCTTCAGGGGATTCATCTTTTGAATGTTTGATGAATTTTTTTGCTACTTCTTTAGGGATGCCAATATTGCTTTTGCCACTTGCCGCGGCATACATAGCTTTTCGTTGCTTTTCTGATTCAAATGGCATAAAAAATACCCTACTTAGTTTTTATTGATTGTAATGCCAATTCCCCTTTTTTTGTCAAAATATTTTTGCATTGTTTTAAATTGTATAAATACACATAATTGCACCTACAATACACTTCTTCACCGGGTTGCGTAATCTGATCAGTATAACCATTAGGATGAGTTAAATAACCTTCCTTATCAGCCCAAGATCCACGAATAACATAGATTTTTTCATCTCTCTCTTTGTGATCTTTACGATAATCATAATTAATTTGTTTCCAGTGGCTATGCCATTTCCCAGCAATAGCTCCATTGTCTACTGCAACTATGTCATTGATATTAGATATTAATTTATGAGTTTGATCAATAATTACCCTTCTTTGTTCAAACCCTATTTTCCCTAAAGATTTACGAATATCCTTTTTTTGCTGTACACGATCTACAACTTTTGATCCACCAGCAGGAATAGATGTTGCCCATCCTTCAAATCTACGCAAAACTGTATTGACTGCTTCTTCACGATTTAATTTAATTAAATTCGCTGATGTGACAATTCTACGATCTAGTTCAGCTTGTAGTTTAGGTTTTAGCTTATCAACATCAAATTTACTGATGTTGCCTTTTACTAATGATCCTTTGGTGACTAATCTATAAAAAGCTGATCTAAGAGCTTTTTCTAATTCTTGCTGTATTTGAGATTCAGGGATAAGTTCAGCTATTGCTGATTTGTAAATTCTATCCATCCACATCCTGATTCGTTCTTCAGAATCATAACCATTTTCTATGATGTCATTAACAGCTTCAGTTAGGATTTCAAAAAATGTCATTGTTTAATCTTTATAAGAAATAATTCCCAAGCACTTGGATGCATACGAGCTTTCCCATTTTCATAATTACTCCATCTTGCTTGTGTAGTATATATCAAACTGGATGCTTCAGATTGGCTTAATTTTCCCCTAGCAGAAATAATTTCTATAGGAGAAGGGACATACCCTTGTATGCCCCTTGATCTTTGTTTAATAACCATTAGTTAAATTTAAACTCCTACCAATTGTTTTGAAACATTGTATTTTGAAACTTCAATGCCCATTTGTATTAATTTATCAGCTACTTCATCAGAATAGTTCATCCAAAGAACAGTATCAAATTCTCCACTATCAACCATGTCTTTAGATACAAGCAAACTTCCAATTAAATCACTAATTAATTTTGCTTCTTTTTTACTAATTGCCATTTTTATTCCTTTCGTGTTAATCAAGACTACATCTTTATATTAATGCTTATTAAGCATAGTGTCAAGCAATTTGTTGCTTTTTTTTCATTAAATTTAAAAATATTTCTATTAAATAAGGATTGTCAATATTGGCTGAATTAAATACAGCTTGAGCAAATTCAAAATACTTTAGTTTTTTTTCTATGCTCCAGTTGGGTGGACTATCCAATACATCCCTGATATTGCAAATCTTATCAGCTACTTTGATTAGTTTTCCAGCATAGGAAATACTTTTTACCTTTTGAATTTGTGCCAATTTTCTATCTTCACCATCCAAGCCTACTGGATCAGTTACATCATCTACGATTTGAGCAATGCAATCATTAAACATATTGCCAATATCTGAAATGCTGATAGCACAATCTTCTACAACATCGTGCAATAGTGCAGAGCACAAAATATCTTCATCGTGTATACCAGCTTCAAACAATAGTTTAGCAACTGCTATTGGGTGATTAATATATGGAGTTGCATTTGCATCAAGTCTTTTTTGATCTCGATGCAAAGTGCTTGCCAGTGATATTGCATTAATTAAATTTTTCAATTTTTTTTCTTTCGCTTTCTCACAATATCATAGTATCATGCTTAATAGGTATTTGCAAGGATTTTATTAAAAATAAATATTTTTGTTTTTTTGGACAAATTACTTTACATTTATGCTTAATAGGTATATTATAAAAATGTAGTCTTAATTAACCACGAAAGGAAATTAAAATGCAGATCGCCCAAGCAATTGAAATTATTCAGGAATATCAAGTACAAAATGCTTTGCCTTTTATTTTGGAAGCTGTAATTGATATGCAAGACAATCGTGAAGATTTAAATCCACAACAACTTATTGCTTTGAATGTTTTTGTAGCAATGGGACAACAAATGTTTGCACCAGCCTAAGGAGAAAAAATGAGATACGCAATGCACATAGCTTATTCAGATATAAATCCTTATGAAGTTATTAGGGTAGTTTCTGAAAAATGTATAGAGATCAGGGCAATGAAAGCTGAAAAAGCTCCTTCTTATAAGCCTGAATTTGTCGCTGGTGGTTTTAGTGCTGTTTGTATAAATCAAGGTGAACAAGAATGGATTATTGAGCCTGACGAATCAGCACCAATTATCAGAATCAGAGCAAATAAGAAATTAGGTTGGGCTGATAAGTATGGACAGAAGTTTGTTTTAAGAGATAAGCCAGTTAAGTATTACGATTACAACTTTTAAAAAAAGCCCCCAGTAGGGGGCAAACGAGGGAAAAATTATGATGTCAAATCAAGAAATGTTGAAGTTCGCAAATTATGTTTATAGCTTTTATGGTGCTGGTGGTGTTTATGACATGGGTGTTCCTATTGAAATTATAAGACAAGCTATTCGCTTTTTACAATCCAAAGATGGTAGAGAGTTTCGTAATGGTTGCCCTGTTTGTGGTGATTCTGTAGATCGTGAACACATCAGAGAAATATTAGAAAAAAAATATGGTTTTTTTGAAATAAACGCTTGACATTATGCTTAATTAGTATATACTGTAATTGTAGTAATTATTTCACGAAAGGAATAAAAATGGAATTCGAAATTTATGGGTATTTGGTTCGGAATTTAGAGCAAGCTAGAGCTGTTCTTGCTTTGGCTGTCGCAAAAGGGCAGTTAGGTAGACAAGCTGTGGCTTTGCAAGTGATCCAACAAATTCAACAACAAGGGGGTGTGTGATGGCTGTTCGTGAGTTAAATAGGTATGTTCCTGCTGGTTATGAACCTTTGATGCAGGATGCAGAATATGGCATTGAGATCTTCGCTGATTTAAATAGATTGTGTGCCATTGGTTTTGCTGGTAGAAGAAATAATCCTGATTTTAGGTATCGTTTTAGCAATGCAGAAAGGTTAAATGCTTATGTTGCTGAATATGCTCAAAGGATCAGAGGTAATGCCCAGTACAGAGCACAACAAAGGGCACAAAGGTTAGAAGCCAGTAGGCAAGTTGTTGTGAATGTTGGTGACATTTTCAGAAGTAGCTGGGGATATGAACAAACAAATATTGATTATTATCAGGTTGTTGCTGTTCGTGGTCGTATGATAGATGTAAGACCTATCAGCCAGTTAAGAGAGGGAAATGGATGTCCTGATCAGGGTTACTGTGTTCCTGTTCCAAATAGCTTTGTGGGTGATGCAGTTAGTAGTTATCGTGCCCAAGGTGATGCTGAAAATGCTTACTTTAGAGTTGCGAGTTACGCAAATGCGTATAGAATTAATCCTGTGGCTGTTGTTGCTGGTGTTCCAATTTACGAGCAAAGTCATTGGACTGCTTACTACTGATCTAGTAGGTTTTCCAGCCCCTTGAATAAAGGGGTTTTTTGCAAGCTAAAATCATAGTATTATGATAAAATATAACTGAAAGGATTTAATATGCAATTCGACAAATCAGCTAGATTCTATGTTACTGAGGATGGTATTCCTGTTGTTTGTGGTGGTGGTGGTGATCTACCTTACTGTTCAGCATGGGATCGTAAAGAGCCAAGAGAATATAAACTAAGTGGCTTTTATATGCCCTGTAGTTATGAGGGTTTCGAAGAAGCTAGAATTTCTTGCCAAGCTGAATCATAAGCAACTTTCATTTCTTTCATTAATTTAGTTCTAGTTGCTTCTTCTTCCTGAGTTAATGGTCTTTTAGAAGTATTTGCTTCAGCTTCCATTTCTCGAATAACTTCATAATGCTTATGAAAGCCTTCTTTTGCTTTTAGCATGGGTGCAAAATTAACTTGTATTTCTGCGTATGTTCCATCAATTTCCACAACCATATTAATATCACGATAACCAGTATCAAATAAAGAACCCTTATCAGGATCTAATAGATTTCTTTCTTTAACTGGCTTACCATATTTTTCTTTGATCTTATCAATTGATTTTTGCACATCAGATAATGAATTGATTTGTATTGTAGATCTTACAAGATCTTTAAGTTTACTAGCATCACCATCATAATCAGATAGAATTTTCTCTACTGCTCTAGCTGTTCCCTTCAATGGAACATCAACATATTTACCACCAAGTTCTTGAGCTATACCTTCGTTGATCTTGTCATAGTGCACTTTTACCTCTGAAGCCCTTTGATACATGGATTCTAATTTAGTCTTGGCTTGTGGACTTAATGGTTCAAGATCGTTAGGCTTAAAACTTTCACCAAAGAATTCTTTAGCAGTTGTGCTTTTCTTTTTAGCTGTTGGAGCTTTAGGTTTAGATAATAAAGCTGGAGTTGCTGGAGTTGTAATAGGTGCTACTGCTTTTCCTGTAGTTGGTGCTTCTGCTCCACCACCTGCACTGGTGAATTTGCCATCAGTATCTCTAGGATGATCTGCTTCTTGCCATATAGCATCATTAACAACTAAATAATCTTGTGATCTCAATAAAGCACATACAGCTTGTGTATGTTTAGGATAAACAGTTACAAATTGCCCTGATTTTTTATTGAGAAATCGCATAACAGCACTCCTAAGATACTTTACGAGTTAATTTTTCTTCAGGCATTGTTCCCTGAGGTGGTTCATATTCAGATATTAAATCAGGATCAAGATTTAATGAACTTTCAAATAAATCTTCCATTTCATTAATATTATCCTGTGCCCATTGTATCAATGTTGCTCTGTTTTGTGGATCTATGACTGGTAAAACAGTACGCAATACTTCATTAATAGATTTAATCTTGATGTCTGCAACTTTAACTTTTTCGCTTGGTGGTTCTTCCATGAGAGAAGTCCAATCAGCTTTATATGCATTTTGCCACATATAAAAAGCCTGCTCATAAGTCTTATCCTTGTAGATTTCAGGATATTGATTTTGAACTGCTTCGAAAAATTCTCTATTCCATGCACGATGCTGTACGATCTTGTCAAAGAATTTAAACAAGCTATCCATGTCATTTCTAATACCATCTATGAATTGAACTATGGCTTTTGCATCCTCTGTACCTTCTCCAAATCCTTGCGTAAATGCTTCATCTTTGAGCAACAATGCAGGAACATCAGAAGCAGCGGCTATGTTCGCTATGATGTTATTTCTAGCAGTTGTCATAGCAGTATCAGTATTAGTGAGATTTAGTGCTTCTATACTTTCATCAATATCAATAGAAAGCACATTACCTGTTGCTCCTTGCTGAAGATATGTTCTCTTAATGCCAGCCGCCATTTGCATCAAATTATTAACAATTGATCCAGCAGGTTTTTGTTTTGAAATTAATAATCCAGCCTTAAAAGTTACCAAATCATCAGTGATCATGGATTGCACAAATGATTTCAAAGGATATAAAGCTCTTAAAAATACTGATCTACCAGTAAAGCCAAACGCTGAGGATTGGAAACTTAAATAAATTGGAGTGTTGTTAAATACAACTACTGATCTACTAGGATGATATGGTTGCCCTGCCGCTGTACTATAAGCCAATGGCTTTTGGAAATCAGGAGCATTAGGGTTTTGATTCGTGACAATAGAACCAGCCAAATTCAAAGGATCGAGTTGATTAAAATAAATCTCTTGATCAGCAAGTTTCCATAAATCTAATGGTTCAGTTGTAGGTATATTGGGAGCACCAATAACGATAGCACCAGCACCATAAGCTCTTTTGATAAAGCTCACATCACGAATATGGTTCGTTGCTCCTAATTTTTCCCATTCTCTCTCAAATGCTTCCACCAACATTTCTTTTGGTTCAGCATCTACTGTAATGATTCTAGGTTTGGATAAAGCCATCATAATTGGCTTTTCTACCAGTTTTCCACCTAAAGGATGATATTCCCATAGGGTTTTACATAATTCATAACTAGCATTATCACCGGGCTGTATATCACCTGAAGCAAGAATATTCATTAGATTTCCACCAATGGTTGTAGTAGTTATCGTTATATCTGACATAGTTATCCTTTAATAGCCATATTTATCGCCAACTCCAATAGCAATTCCATAAGTAAAACAATCCAATAGATCATCAGCCCTTTTATGAGCATCACGATCACCTATTCTAAATCCAGTTACTTGAGTAATCAAATGATTTCTTGTAGATCCTTTGAAACTTGCTACCTTATCAAATGCATATTGCGATATTTTAAGTTTTTCTTGGTGAAAATGCCCTGAAACTGAAATAGCTCTTTCATCCTTTCCTACAGCAGTGAGCTTGGAATCTATGGCATGAGTATTCCATCCTCTAGTTCTTCCCTGTTGAATAAGAATTGATCCAGTTGCAGTATCCTCAATAAATAGCCCAACACTTCCATTTCTAGCCTGTGTTTTTCCTGCAAAATCATCTAATCGCTGAAAGATAGTAGGAATATAACTTTCTAATAAAGCTCCATCCACTTGCAATATATCCCAGTCTAAGATAATTAATGGCTGTCCATATAACTTATTGATTGCAAAGTAAATAACACCTGTACCATCATTTTCTTTGCCACCTTTGACTGCTGTATCCATTACAGCATAAACACCATCACATTTGACTGGATAATCTATAGGCTTACCATCCTGTAACATTTTGTCTAAGCTAAAGAAAGCAATCCCTGACCAGTCTACGAATTCAGCTAGATATTCTTGCTGGAATACTAAAGGATTATTGCGTTCCCTTTCTTTTTCGAGTTCTTCAGGTGGTACATAAGGATTTGTACTGGTTGGCTTATGGAATGTCTTAAATCCCATATCAGGATCATTACAGATCGAATAAAAGAAGTTTTCAGTATCAACACCATTAGGAGTTGAAAATACCCATGCTGTACCTCTTGTGGTGAGCATGGTAGGTTTTAATGATCTCTCCCAAATCTCTTTCATTTGTGGAGTTTTGGTAAATGATGCTTCATCAATTAGGATTAGATCATACTCTCTACCCCTACCAGCAAGTTCATTATCATTTAATATCCAAAAATCAACCTTGCCACCAAATTTAGATTTGATTGTTCCTTCATTTCTGTTAGCTGATGAAATAATAGGAGTTAGGATTTCTCGTATGTGATCCCATGGTTCTTGTAGCTGTTTGTATTCAGGAGCAAATATCCCCACTGATTTCTTCTTACATATTGCATCAGTAGCTATGATTTCTAAAAATCTAGTCTTACCCCATCGTCTGCCACATCTTACTGCATTGAGTTTTGTTCCATTCAGGTATAAATCAGTTTGTCCTGCATGGAATGTAGGAGCATAGATGTCATACTTCATTAGCTTTTACTGGAAGTCCACCATGATATGTAATTTCTACTGATCCAGTATTTTCTACTTCTTGTCTATCTTTCCAGCCAAGAACATTTTTAGCTGTAAATATGGCAAATGGTTGTGAAAATGCTCCAGCCATTGCACCTTCAACGAGTATAGATTCTTGATATTCTTTGGCTTTTTTATAAGCGTAGGAAAAATTTGGGTGTTTTAACTCACCATTTGGAAGTTTTGCAGTAGACCATTCATATAAAGTATCTCTGCTAACTCCTATGTTACAAGCAAATCTAGCAAGTGTTGGGAATTTACAAGGAACTAATTCTCTCTTTTGTCCACCACTACGATCTTTAAGAGTTACTTCTTTATAGGGTTCTTTATTGAAGAATTCTAAAAGCTGATCACAATATTCTTCTTTGTAATCAGTTGGTCTACCTCTAGGTAATAGATCTTCAGGATTTTTTCGCTTAGTCATAGTTGGGATACTATCACAAATTTACAGGATTTACTCCAAATTGTTCTTCGATAAATTCAAGTAAGGCTTGCTCGTTAATTCCATAGCGAGCTTCAAATTTCCCTTTTTTACCAAGAGAGTGAACACCGGTATTTCCTCGATGATGCTCGAAACATAATGGGATAACTGGAGCTTGCTTTCTTGGGATGTTTCCATTTCTGATATGGTGAATTTCTGCTGGCACTCCTTCGAATCCAATGAGGTGGCATAAGACACAGCCAAAGTTTGCGAGTTTTCCATAATAGTCTTTTTCTTTTTTCGTTGTCATTTTGTAATGTATAGCATCAATGTTTACACCTTCAAATTCTGTCATGGATCTATTCCATGTTCTACTGCAAAAGCCATAATGTATTCTATGAACTCTGACATTTCTGCCACTGTGAGGTGGGAAGTATGTCGAAATACAATATCTACTCCTTGGTAATCAATAGATGGTAATATTTCAATTGATTCACCTCTTGCTCTCAACCAACCAGCAGTAAGGAGTCTTTTCCATGTATCTATTGCTCTTTTTTTTCCTGCCCATTCTACCTTTAATGATATTTTTTGGATGATGGTATGAAGTAATGCATTTTGTTCTAAGGATCTATTCTTGGGTTTGATTTCAACAATATGTCCTTCAGGAGCTTTTTTGATCGCTTCTATTGCATTAATTCTTACTGCATCATTAGCAAGAATAAAAAATTCTTTCATTTAATCTTATCAGGAAAATAAGTATATTGCCAAATGATCCTTCTTCCCTTGGGATTAGGATTGGCAACTTGTTCTCTTGTTGCGTATTTCAGTTTGATTAAATGACATAAAGCCATGGATATTTCAGTGGCATTTAAATCACAGTTTCTAGCAATATCAGTATAAGTAAATGGATTTCTTTGATTTACAAGGAATTCCCTAACTTTTTTGACTGCATTACCTTTGGGTTCAAGTTTAATTTTTGGCATAATTTATAATATATCACAATTAAATTTTTTTATAAATTCAATTCTTCTATATCTTTAATTCTTTTGCCTATCCATCGCATTACAGGAACAGCCATTGAATTGCCTAATGCTTTATATCTTGAACCATCAGGACAATTATGCTTTATATTTGTGTAGTTATCAGGAAATCCTTGTAATCTTTCACATTCAATAGGTGTTAATCTTCTAACTTGCATAGATGATTGATATACTGATGCAATTTGATTAGTAACTTCAGATGCACGAGGACTACGACTTGAATCATTAGTTGTTAATGTTGGGGCTAATATTTGTTGGTCTTGCGTTGTAGATAAAGTAAATGCTTTTTCATCTTGTTCTAAATAATCTTTTCCACCACCATCACATCCACCTCGCACTTTAAATGCATGAACATTGGCAACATCTTTAACAACTGGCACATGACCACCACCAGTACCCATAGCACTTGTTAATGTAGGACTTAAATTTTCTCCAATTGAAGCATTTGGATGTTGTCCACCTAAAATAGCAACTCCATGAACTTCAGTCGCATTTAAAGTATAAGCACAATGCATTTGACTACCTTTTAATAAAGTTGAAACTGGCAAATTTGGTTCTACTTTTGTACCATTTTGTTTACTTGTAATTTGTGCTAAATCAAAAGATATTGGTTGAACAATATATTGAGAATCGGCAGTGGTATCTGCTCCAGTTCTACTTATGCCAGCACCACTAGAAGTTAATGTTGGTGCTAAATGATTGCAATATGTAACTAATTTAGTAGCAGTATCATCTGCACTAATACCTTTATAATCTCTAGCCATTAAAGTTCCACAAACATTTGAAACTGCTATCATTTGACCTGATATTTCACTTAATCCATCTGTTTCTGAAAATCTTCTTGCAGCAAGAGGGCTTGAGATTTCAATGCCAATTCCAGAGTTAATGGTAGTTTCTTTCCTCTTTTCTCTGCTCGGCGGAGAATTCCCTCGCAAGCTTTCGGGCTCAAATAATACTTTTCCTGCAGTTCTCCAATTTCCAAAACATCCGACAACGAACACACGCTTGCGTCTTTGGGGAACTCCGAAGTATTGAGCATCAAGCACTCTGTAGGCGAACCCATACCCGAGTTCAGCCACCGCCCCAAGGAAGGAACCAAAATCCCTTCCTCCATTGGAACTGAGGACACCCGGCACATTTTCCCAAATGAACCATTTTGGTTTAAATCTATCAAGAATTCCAACATAGGTGAGTGCGAGGTTTCCTCGTGGATCTTCAAGTCCTTTTCTAAGTCCTGCGACACTAAAGGATTGACAAGGTGTTCCACCGACCAAAAGTCCAACTGTTCCATTTAAACTCCATTCTTTGTATTTAGTCATATCTCCAAAATTTTTAACATTTGGATAATGATGTTTTAAAACTTCTGAAGGAAATTTTTCAATTTCAGAAAATCCTATAGGATTCCAATTAAAATCATTCCAAGCAACAGAAGCGGCTTCAATTCCACTACAAACAGATAAATAATTCACAAATCCCCCAAATAATTAATAATAGGTTGTTGAAAACTTTCAGTAAACTGTTGGCTTTTCTTATCAAACCATAATCCAATTTTTCCACTCCAATCACCATGACGCTGTTTTGAAATAATTAATGCGGCATCAGGTTCTGAGTTATCAGGTAATAGATTTCTTTCAGTTTCTCGTTCTTTTTTTATATTTCTTGAAATAATCATTACATTATCTACAAGATCAGATATTGAGCCTGATCCCTTTAAATCAAATTTATTAGCTGTTTCAGTTTCATCATTTCCTTTTCTTACATGGTGAACTAAAAAAATATGTATATTCATTTCTTTTGCAACTTCACATAATTGATTCATAAAGTCTTTTTGACCATCATAATCAGTTTCACCTTTGGTGCATTTAGTCAAAGAATCAATGATTACATGAGTTACACCTAACTCAATTGAAGCATATCTGCATAAACTAATGACTTGCCAAGTTTCTAGGCTTCCTACATGATTAAATAAATAAAAATGATCTAATTTCCATTTCATAAACTTATTTATTTGATGTTTATTAGGAATGTTTGAACCAGTTGCCTGTCTAGTCATTCTTGCTAATGTTGATACTGGTGGCATTTCTAATGAAGCCATTAATATTTTTGAACCTTTATTAACAATGTCTAATGCTATTTGTCCAAGAAGTAAAGATTTACCATGACCATTTACACCAGCTAAAACAGTTATTTCTTTTCGCCTAAATCCTATTTTTTGGTCAGCATCAGGAAAAGGCAACTTATCTCCTAAAATTCCATTTTGTCTTGTTTTGAAATATTCTAAAACTTCATTTTCAAAATCTGACTTTTCATTTACACGACTGCGTATTTCTGAATATTCAGCATATTTATTTAAATCAATATCAACTAACATAAAGTTCATCCTGAGAATCCAACGCTAGAAGCGTTTTTGGGTTTAAGGTAAGGATATGTCTATACCATAAGAAAAAAAACTCGTCTGAAGCCGTTTTAGATTGAATTAGGTGTATTGTTTGGTCTTTAAAGAACCCACAATCGTATGGTTTAGGTCTGTTTTGTTCTGTATAGATACTTGGCATTGAAAAATCTTGATCATTTGGATTAAACCAATAAGGCTTATCACCAACAATCATAAATATTCCATTAAAATTATTTCCTCGATAAAAATGTAAAAATGCTTCTTTTTCTCCAATCATACTGGTCTCCTTAGTGATGCAAAAATATCATCATTTGATGTTTTTACAATTAACTCATCTTCCCATCTCCTATCTCTAATCCATCGTTCAGCGTCTTTACGATATTTAGATTCAGGTATTGCAATAGCTTGAGCTCTTGCTTTTTCAATAATTACCTTTATAAGTTCAGAATCAGGATTTAATTTGTTCCATTCTTTAAAAGCAACACTTTTACCTACAAACTTTGAATATGCTTTCCAAAACAATTCAAAATCACTCGTATATGTATTACTTCTCTTCTCTTCTCTTCTCTTCTGCTGACTTGAGCCTGTCTTAAGACTGTCTTTAGTCTGACTTAAGTCAGTCTTTTTAATTGTTATGTCATTGATTTCATTAGGTGGTATTGGATATTTGCTATTTACAAATCTTAATCTTTGTTTAAATCTTGGTATAAAAATAAACCTTTCATTATTTACAAAATAAAGTCGTATTAAATCTTGATCAACCAGTTCTGTTAGCAAAATTTCCATACGATTCGATTCCATTCCACGACCTGAAAAACATCTTGTTCTTAAGGTAAAATTTTTCCCTGAATAACGAGCTGTATCATCAGCAGATAAAATTAAATGAATGTAAAGAAGTTTTGCTTCATCAGAAACTGACCAATATCGTTCAGAATTGAGAAGTTCATCTCGGATTAATCTGTCAGGCATCAATTAAATTCCATTCAAAAGACAAATTATTTGTATAAATTTTGATAATTCATTTCTATCAAGCCATGTTTTTTGTTCAACTTGGCGAATCCAAAATATTGCTTTTTTGCCATCCTTAAGATCAATTAATGGAATCTCATAGCTATAACCACCATGAGTTAATATTAAAACATCATCATCAATATAAAATTGATTAACATTAAATTCATTTAAAATTTTTGTATCAAAATCAATTGCTTTAATAATATTGAACATATCATTCTCCAAACAAGTCAGGTCTAAGCATTTCTTTTGTTAATCTTCCTTCAGATAAAACGCTAATTTTTTTCAAATGTTTAATAGGTATTTGTTTCCTAGAAAGCCAGTTATAAACTGCTGTATTTCTAACACCTAATAACTTTGAAAGCTCATCTAAAGTACCAAATTCAACTTGCAAATGTTTTTTAATTTCTTCCATAAATCCTCCTTAAAAAAACGATAACACAAAATTAAGAAGAAATGCAATAATAATAAATAAAAATATTTTAATAAACAAATAAATTTGTGAGTTATTTTGAAAGTATTTTTATGAGTTGTATGGCTGAATCAATAGAATCTATCCTAGCTGCAGTGCCACCTTTCCATGCTTCAAGCCATTTTTCTTGATGGATTGTATACTTGGCTTTGCTACTGGATTTAATCTCAACTAGGGCTGTTTTATTATTAATTCCCACCAAAAGATCAGGACAACCCTTTCCTACTTTGCTAAGATCAGTCACACTTGCTCCCATCTTTCGCATAGCATTCATAATTTCTTGTTGGTTTTTATCAGTTCTTTTTGCAAATGTCATAGTATTTATTTAGAAGTATGATATAATAGTTTTAAGTAGTAATTTTACTACCCTATTTCACGAAAGGAATAAAAATGAGTTATGACAGTTGGTTGCAAGAGCCATATTACCCTAAAGAAGATCCGTTGATGGATGAAAAAATTTCAGATCGTGCTAGAGAATATATGACTGAAGGATCATTATATGATCCATTCAATTGGGAAAATTTCAGTAATGTTATTTTTGATGCTCCACAAAAAGATGTTGATTGCATTTTAGATATTGCAAAAAATAAAGAGTTTCTTGCGTTAGGAAGATACATTTATTTGATGGTAATGGATGAAATGGAAAAACAAGCTGAAAAGCAAGCATCAGAAGATTTTAATGCTGGTTTAATAGGTAATGACTACGAATAATCACGAAAGGATTAAAAATGAACTATAAAGAATTAAGAACAATTAATGTTAATGAACATACTGAAAAAAAAGGTAATTTAACTTATCTTAGTTGGACATGGGCTGTTGATACCTTATTACAACAAGATCCTATGGCTGTTTGGGAATTTTTAGAACCTAAAATTTTTAATGAAACCATGATGGTTTTTTGCAAAGTTACAGCTTTTGGGAAAACTATGACGATGCACTTACCAGTTATGGACAATCGAAATCAAGCTATTAAAAATCCTGATGCTAGAAAAATTAGTGATGCTATGATGCGTTGCCTTGCTAAATGTATTGCTACTTATGGAATAGGTTTGTATGTGTATGCCGGTGAAGATTTGCCAGCAGAAGAAGATATATCAGAAGAAGATTTAGCTATTTATGATTCAGATATTCAAAATGCTGAAACTGTAGATCAGCTTGTAAATATTTTTAAATCAGCATCCACTAAATATCCAAGAAATACAGAATTCTTAACTCAAATTCGTACAGCTTGTGGAATTCGTAAAGCTGAAATAATGAAAGGAACAAAAGAATGAAAAGAGAAAAAGTAAGAATAACCATTAATACTGAACCCATAAGCTATGAATGTTATTTAGATGAAGTTTGGGTAAATGAAGAATTTCCTGTAGGTAATGGAATACCAGCAGGTGCAAGATCTTTAGCTTATCCACACCATCAAATGAGAATCATAGTATCTCCAATTAAAGAAAATGAGGAAAAAAATGATTGAACAAGGAACATTAGAATGGCATGAACTTCGTAAAGGTAAAGTTACTGCCAGCAGGGTTGCTGATGTAATGGCTAAGACCAAAACTGGAGTTTCAGCTAGTCGAGGTAATTATCTAATAGAACTAGCTCTCCAGCGAATGACAGGCATCATAGAAGAAGGTTTTAAGAATGATGCTATGGCACATGGTTCACACTATGAAGATGAAGCTAGATTGGCTTATGAGGTTTCATGTGAAACATTTGTAGAGCAGATTGCTTTTGTAGATCATCCTACAATACCTTGGTTTGGTTGCTCTCCTGATGGCTTAGTTGGTGAAGGATTGATTGAAATAAAGTGTCCTTATCAATCAGCAGTTCATTGGAGCTATCTAAAAGAAGGCAAACCACCAGCTAAGTATATTCCACAAATGATGGCACAAATGTCTTGCACTGGTGCTAAATGGGTTGATTTTATTTCCTATGATCCAAGAATGAGTGATAACACTAAATTATTTATAGTTCGCTTAAATCGTGATGAAAATTATATTGAGCAAATGGAAACTGAAATTAAGAAATTTTTAGAAGAAGTAGAAAATGAAGTACAACTTATGAAGGAATTTAAAAATGGCATCAGTAAATAAATGGATTGGTATTGGTAATTTAACGAAAGAGCCTGATCAAAAAGCATTTTCGGATGGTTCTTTTGTAACCAATATTACGATTGCTTGCAATGAAAAATATAAAGATAAATCAGGTGAGCAAAAAGAAATGGTTGAATATGTTAATATTTCTTTTTTTGGTAAATTGGCTGAAATTGCTGGTAAGTATTTAGCAAAAGGTAATCCAGTATATGTTGAAGGTAAATTAAAAACTGATAAATATACTGATAAAAATGGAATTGAAAAATACTCTACCAAAATAATTGCTAATTCATTACAATTACTGGGAAATAAATCTGAAGCTAAACCAAAAGATACAGAAGATCCATTTGCAAGTTTAGTTCCTAAATCAGTAGGTGGTTTATCAGAAATGGATGATGACCCACCTTTCTAACCAGCTATGGGGTGATGTAAGTCCTGAGCAAGACTATAAACCTACTTTCTGCTTTTTCACACAACCAAGCAGATCCTTTCGTGGCATCACCCCACCCCATAAAA
>Ga0214175_1000055_pt1 | contig 44701 bp, 40 predicted proteins | sample TroBogEpilimnion_17_FD_153013 | JGI IMG/M metagenome (GOLD analysis project Ga0214175, IMG submission 153013) | Freshwater microbial communities from Trout Bog Lake, WI - 09AUG2007 epilimnion | ecosystem: Environmental > Aquatic > Freshwater > Lake > Epilimnion/Euphotic zone | place: Trout Bog...
GGAAGTTACCCCCGCCAGTGAGCCACCCCATGGTGGTTCGCGTCGTTACGATTTAGTACGGGAAGTGAATACTACTAAAGGTATCGTTTCGTGGCGTGTGCCTGGCTTGTTTGATAAGGGGCGCATGGCGGTAGATTCTTTTTTAGGTGTTCTCGGTTCGGGTAATAGTTCGGTTTTGTGGAAAGAACTTCGGGAAAAACAAAAAATCGTTCACAGTATCGATGCTTCGGCCTTCGGTATTCACGATTTAGGTCTGGCCTGGTTTAGTTGGTCAGGAGAGGCCCAGACTTCTATTTCGCTGGTTGAAAAAGAAATTTTAAAACAAGTGGCGGCCTTGATTTCGCGCGGTGTCACGCAGGCAGAATTTGAAAAAGTCCGGCGGCAGACGGTGGTTGCGATGGTGAATGGTCTGAAGAAGTTACATGGAATCACGGCGCGTAGTGCCTACGCCGCTACCATCGGACATGATATTGCTTGGACGCTCCGCGGGGTTGAAACCCTGGCGAGTTTGCGAGCCGAGGATTTAACCCGGGAAGCCCAACTTTGGCTGCGTCCTGAAGTGGCGAACTACGGTAGCTTAACTGGACGAAAAGTCGTCGCCTCGACTGCGAAGGTGGAGACGGTTACCTTGCCGGATAAGTTTGAAGTCCTGACCTTAGATAACGGAGTGCGAGTGGTGCTGCAGCAGGATAAGACGATTCCCAAAGCTGGCTTTGGCGTCTTCTTGGCAGGAGGCGTGGCTTATGAATCTTTGGAGCGACGTGGGGCTACGGGCTTAATGGCTTCGCTGATGGCTTGTGACACCGTGAAGTATTCTAAGGAAGAGATTGCGGCTCAAGTCGATGCGATGGGTGCCACCTTTGCGGATCATGCTTCCCAGTTGAGTGCTGGTTTGTGGGGTGAGGCGTTGAGTTCTGATTTCGAGAAAATCGCTAACCTCGTGGCCGATGGGGTGCTTTGCCCGAAATTTATCCCCGAAACTTTTGCCGTCGAGCAAGCTGCCGCGATTTCAGCCTGCCGGGAGGCCGAGGACGAAATCGTCGAACGTTCCCGGCTGCATTTACTCAAACAATTTTTCCAAGATCACCCGCTCGGGGTGAGTTTAGCCGGCACACCAGAAACCTTACAAAAAATTAAAACTACTGATTTAGCTGAATTACATCAGCAGCTAGTGGTCGCGGGGAATTTAGTCGTTGGTATCAGTGGTGACTTCGATCGCTTGTCAGCGTTGGAATTGGTGAAGCAACGTTTTGGGATTTTACCCAAAGTGCCTTTTACCCCCAAGCACCTTGCTAAGCATCAAGCCCTCCCTGCAGCACAGCGCACCGAAACCGCCTCGGGTGAACAAGCCGTGGTAGCGGTGGCCTTCCCGCATTGTGGTTTTGGGCCAGAGCAGTCTGTTGCTTCGAATATTACCGAGGAATTGTTAAGCGGGATGGCCAGTGGCTTATTTCGTCGCGTACGCGAAGAAAAGGGAATGGCTTACTTTGTCGGTGCCTCTCGTATCGAAGTAGTCGATCAAGGCATGTTTTACCTCTTTGCCGGTACGGCTCCCAATAAAGCCAAGGAAGTTATGGCGGAGATGAAAGCCGAGCTCGTACGTTTGCGTGCTGGCAAGTTTAGCCCTACGGAAATCGAGGACGCCAAGCGTAGTATGCGCGTGGCCCGCCGTCAGGCTCGCCAAGCTGTTGGAGCCCGTTTGCAAAGTGCGCTGCTACGCGAAGTGGTAGGCTTAGGGGCAAACTTTGATGCCGAGTGGGAACGTCGTATGGATGCCACGGATGCGAAAGCCATCCAGCGTTTTGCCCAAGAAATGCTCGATGCTCGCTACGCTCAAGAGTTAATCGTCCAGCCCAAGGTGAAAGCTTAGGCGAAATACTTTTTCGCATTCCAGGCGGAGATAATCCCCGGGATGGCGAGTAAAGTGATCAATAAGAAGTAGTTTTGGTAGCCGAGTTGTGTCGACCATGCCCCTGCCCAAAAACCAGGCAGGTATGCCGCTAAGAGGCCTAAGGTGGAAAGGGCTGCGTAGCGAATGGCGGCGTGCGTGCCTTGAGCAAGTTGCATCATCGCGAGGAGTAGGGCGCAAAGTCCGGCGCCGTAGACTAAGTATTCTACCAAGAAGATGCTTGTGATGATGGGCAGTCCAACGGTCGAATGATGGGCTAGCCAAGCGATACCGAGGAGCGGTAAGTGCATGATGATGCCTAGGGGGACGAGGCTGCGCTTAAGCCCATATTTAGTGATGAAATGCGACCCCAGTAGGCCACCTAAGGCGAGGCCCGTCACCGCGGTTGTGAGTCGCAGGATTGCATAGGTCTCATTATCCAGTCCTAGGCCGCCTTCGGTGGTCGGAGCTAAACTAAAAAGTTTGGCCACGAGGCTCATGTGAATCTCGCTGCTTCGATAGAAGAAGATTAAGCCCAGTACCGCTAAGAAACGTTGGTCCTTAAACAGCTCAAGTAGGGTCGGCAGGATGGCGGGGCGCTCGGCAGGGTGGGTTTCCGGTTCGTGGTGGAACCCGTAGCCCACGGCAAGGTTAGCAAGCAGGGTAAGGCCGGCGGCGAGGTAGAGAGCCTGTCCCCACGCTTGGGTGGGACTGGTGCCTTGATTCATGGCTCGACCTGCTAGCCAGATTAAACCGGGACCGGCGAGTACTTGGCCGAGTTTCGAGGCAAAGTTAAGTAGGCCCGCATGTCGTGAACGATCATGCGATTCCAAACTCGCGACAAAATAACCATCGAGGGCAAAATCATGTCCTGCTGATAACAGGGAAATCAGGACGAGAGGGATAAAAATTAAACTCGTGGCGACATCGGAAAGGTGCACGGCCGCGGCGAGAATGGTTAAGAGGACGGCCATCAGGAATTGCCCGGCTAAGATGAATTTTCGCGTTGGGCCGAGACGAATGATCAACGGTGCCCAGAGAATTTTAATACCTACTAACAGGCCGAGAATGGCGACGATGCGGGTATTGAGGGCATCGGACGCATGCAGGTTTTTTAAGGCTGCCGGCAAGGCCTCATCGCGAATCGCTGCTGGGATGGCTTGCAGCAGGAAACCGGCGCTGACCCAGAGCCAGATGCGGCGAGAGCGGGTGGGCTGGCTCGTCGCATTCATGGCGGTTTACTTATTTTCGCCTAATTCGTTTTTACCGTAGAAATCAACGGAGCGGAATAAACCATCCAGGAATTTAGCCACCGTGATATTCAGGCCCAGTAGTTCAACATCGGTGAGGTTGAGCATTTCGCCGGGTTTAAAGGTGCGCTGAGTGTCGGTGAGTTTGGAAATCTTGCGCGTGCCTTTGGCTGGAAGATTCTCCTGCGCGGTCAGCGGGTTGACTTGGATGCCTTCAGGGGGAGGAGGGTTTTCGAGGGCTTCGGGTGAATCTGCTGGCACCTCGAAATCTTTCATGGCCTTAAATTCTAAGGTGAGCGAACCATCAGGGGTGATGTCATCATTGGTCACCAAGCCACCGCGGCTTAAAACGCGGAGGGCCGCCGCGAGGCTGAAGATGCCATCTTCGAGTTCACAGACGATTTCAAAGGCCTCTTCGAGTTTATTGAACTTATCTTGTAAAGTCATGCGACAGAACGCTTGGTGGCTCTCGCCGATGCGACGTTCTACGGCTTCGTCGATGTCAGTCCGACGGCCACGTTCTTTAATCAACGTGCAGAGCAAATGACATTGGTTCATGCACTCGGAGGATAACATCAAAAGATCATTGATGGTCGTGCGCAGTAATAAGCCATGAGCATAGGCGAGCATTTGCTCTGGTGGGAGGTGCAACTGCGGCGCGGGCATGACCCGGGAGACTTTGGAGTAAAATTCGTAGGCCTTGGGGTCGGCGGTACGAAAACCTGCCAAACTAAAAGCCAGCATGTCATGCTGACGTTGGAGGGCGGACAGGAAATTGCGGCTGATGCTCTGGAGAGAAATGACATTCTCACCGTTTTCAGGAGACTGGCTCATGGAAGTTTAAGGATGGGAAGGAGGAGGGTTGCCTTTGGCGTGGCGGGCTTTTTTGCGAGCGAGGAAGCCATCAGGTCGGGGCTTGGGCGTGTTTGAGAGCCAAGCGATCGCGATAGGGATGGTTTCTTGTAGGCTCAAAGGAGGTTGGCCAGGGAAACGGAAGCAGTGCTCCGTGCGGGCTTGTAAATCAGGGTCGAGGGCGCCGTTAGGGATCAGTAAGGCGAGGTGGCGAGCGGGTACGCGCACTGGCGTCGTGAGGTCAATTTTACGGCCGTGTTCCGAAGAAAAGGCGACCACGCAGCAACGGTCTTCGACCAACTTAAGAAGTCCGCCGAGGGCTGCGGCGCGCATGAGCTTGATTTTTTCAAGGGCACCTTGAGCGAGGGCCCAGGCTTCTGGATGGTAGGCGAGTTTTTCGCTACCTGAAGAGAGGAGGAGTCGCTCTAAACCGAAACTGGCCATGCTGCGTGCTAACGTCGCTAAGTCTTCCGGGCGCTCGAATTGATCTGCAATGACGATGGTCTCCCGTGCATCGCGCCAATCGGTGAAGTCGCCGACGCGGGCTAGGCCAAGTTCGGGGCGTTGGGTTAGGGCACAAACATCGTCGCAACGACCTTGGGCAATTTGGCTTAATTCAATCGGGCCCACAATCCGAAGTTTGACCCGCAGTTCTTGGAGCTCGGCTTGGTATTCGGCTAAAGTCGGAGCGTAGGCCGCGGTAGTGACGACCTCACGCAGGGCCTTGGGGTGATATTTCAAGCAAGCCAACACGGCTGGCTTACCACGTAGGATCAGGGAGTGGGGGTGGGCTTCTGCGGTGCTCACGAAATCCGCCCTTCATCAAAATCAATCATGTCAGCAAAAGATATCAAATCGTGCCGCGCTCCAATCCCCATTTTATCTTTTACGTCCTGGAGGGCTTGGCGGCCCATCTCGCTCATGCCTTTTTGCACTAATTCACGGTTCCAGACGTGCACCCGAAGGTCTTGGGGGAAAAGGGCCAGCAGGCGAGCATCGAGGTCGGCCTCATCGGTTGCTACCCGGATGCATTCGACGACCTTTTCAGGCTCGACGTTGAGGTGTAGGCATAGGAAGCGGTCAAATCCTTTGCAGAAGTTGCGTTGGTAGGACTTAGGCAATTCACCTTTTAAGTGCTTGCGAGCCTTGGCGATAAAACGTGGTAGGTGCAGCAGGCCCGTAGCCCGGTGCGGGATGTAGGACGAGGGTAAGTCGTAACAGATTTCTCCCGTGGCTTCAGAAAAGCCGTTCGGACGGGGGGTAGGAGAGGGATTCATTTGGAAGAGGGCACTGGCAAGTTCTGAAAGGTTTTGGCGATGGCTGCGGAAGCTTTGGTGAGGTTTTGCGATTGGGCGTCAACAAACTCTCGTGCGGAGAGCTCGTGCATGGGTTCAATCCAAGTCCCCTGACCGCCTGCAATCGAAGTGCCGTCGGCTTGCTCGAAATGATAATGTAAAATTAGGACAGCTTTCTTGGGCGGAATGAGTTCGAAGTGATCCACATCGATGATGAGGGTGACGAAACTTTTTTCAGGAGTTTGGAGCGTGGTGGCTTGGCCGGTGAGTTTGGTTAAGTGATTCGCGACGGCTTCGGCCATGAGACGTTCCAGCGGAGCGGTCCAGCGGTGGGCGTCGTCAATCACCGCTTCGCCCTCAGGCGTCAGCATGATGATGTTAGGCCGACGGAGGGCGCTGGGGAGGTTGGGGCGGACGACGTGAATCGCGGGCTCGAGTTTTTGGGCTTCGGTCGCGGGGCTCTTGAACTGCAGGAAAGTGGTCGTCTCACTTTTCTTATCAAAGATAATACAGCCGCTGAGGCTACCAAGGGCGACGAACAGGAGGAGCAGGCGCATCATGGGGCTTTGGGCTTTTCAGCTGGAGGAGTGGCATCCGTCGGGGTTTCGAGAATGGTGGCGGGACGACGTTGGCGACCTTGAATGATGGTTTCGGGATTGCGCTCGATGAAGTCTGCTAAGGAGCGAATGGCTTGAGCCGCTTCGGAGACGTCGGAAAGGGCTTGATCGAGGTCGCGACGGGTGGCGGAGCCTGGTTTGGTTAAAGCCCGGAGATTCTCAGAGGTTTCATTGAGACGCTCGAGGGCTTTGCGTCCTGCTTCGGCCATGGATTTTAAGTCGCCCGCTACCGGGTCGACTTGGGTGTTCAAGCGTTTCACCAGTCCATCCACCGATTTCATGGCCGACGAGAAGTCATCGATGGCCTGGGTGAGTGCGGGGTCGCCTGTGAGGTGGGCAATATTTTCAGAGGCTTGGACTAAATTATTATTAATTTTGCCAAACTCAATTTGCGCCGTGCCTTGATCTAAGCGGCCTAGGATGGAGTCGACTTTTTTGGTGATGGCGACGAAGTCGACGCGACTTAATTGATCGAGCGTTTGGGAGACGGCACGAGTCAGAGCCCCTAAGTTTGATTGCAGGGTGGGAATTTCAGGAGTGTCGCTTTTTGGGTCGCGGAGTTTGACGGGAGTGTCTGGGAAATAATCCAGTTCAACGTAGAGTACACCCGTGACGACGGACTGTTGTTGTAGTTTGGCCCGTAGGCCTTTTTCCAAGGAACCGCGGAGGCCTTTTTGGTCGAGTAAGGCTTGATCGAGTCCGCGACGGGTTAACAAATCGGGCGTGAACTCCATGACCACTGGTACCGAGTAGTCGTTAGGAGCTTGGTGGGCGGTGCGCAGTAGCACTTGGGAGACTTTTCCAATGGTCACCCCACGGAATTTTACGGGAGCACCGATATCGAGTCCGCTGACGGAGTCATCGAAGTAGGCAATCGCATGCGGCTTTTCACCTGAGAAGGAACCCGCACCGAGTAGGATGAAGGCGATAATGAAGAGGATGATGCCGCCTACCACGAAGGCACCAATGAGGGTTTTATTAGCAGTGCGACGCATGGTTAGGTAGGCAGTTGGGCGCGGGCGAAAAAGGCGTGGGCTTTAGGATGAGCGTTGGGCAGGAGGAATCCGCGCGGAGGTTGATAGGCGCCCATCCTGCCGGTGTCAGGGTCAAGGTAAACGCAGAAGTCAGCCGTCCTCAAAATGCTAGGAATCTCGTGACTTACGAGCACGATGGTCGTTTTAAAGGTGTCGCGTAACTTAAGGATTAAGTCGTCCAGTCGCCCTGAAGTTAGCGGATCGAGTCCCGCGCTCGGTTCATCCAAGAAGATGACTTCAGGGTCCATGGCGATAGCTCGGGCAATGCCCGCACGCTTAGCCATCCCGCCACTGATTTCTGAAGGCAGTTTATCCATGGCATCGGCTAAGCCGACCAGGGAGAGTTTATATTCGGCGATTTGTCGAATTTCACGCCGCGGAGCTTGGGAGAATTCTTTAAGCGGCATCTCGACGTTTTCTAAAAGGGTGAGCGAAGAGAAGAGGGCGGAACCTTGGAATAGGAAACCCGTGCGGCGCAAAATGGATTCTCGTTCTAGGTTGCTGGCGACGTTGAGGTCGATGCCCAGCAAAGAGGTGTTGCCTCCTTGAGGGTCATCGAGACCGCTTAAGGCACGTAACAAGGTGCTTTTGCCACAACCACTGGGGCCCACAATCGCGAGGATTTTGCCAGGCGCGAGGGCGAAACTAATCCCCGCCATGATGACGCGATGGCCGTGCCCAATGCTTAAATCGGAACAAGACAAGATGGCGGCCGGACTCGTCATTAGAAATTAAATAAATTGAAGATCACGGCGAAGATAGCGTCCGCAATGACAATGAGGGTGATGCCTAGGACGGCCGCGGAGGTAGCGGCTTCGCCGACGCCGAGGGCAGAACGTTTCGCGACGGATCCGCGGTAGCAACCGGACCAACCTGCGATGAAGCCAAACGCAATCGCTTTGATAAAACCAACCATGAAACTCTTAAAGGTAATCGCACGTACCGCTTGCGTGAGGTATTGGCTCACGCTCAGGTCGCCTGCACAGGCGACGACCATGCCCCCGAAGACGCCAATGAAGGCAGCAAAAACGGCTAACAGGGGTACCATTAAAGTCACGGCGAGGATGCGGGGTACTCCGAGGTATTCGACTGGGTTAATGCCCAGCACGCGCAAAGCATCGGTTTCCTGATTCACATTCATGCTCCCGAATTGCGAGGCGTAAGCCGTGGAAGTCCGACCGCATGCAATCACGCCCGTCATGAGAGCTCCCATTTCGCGCGACATCGCGAGCGAAACTAAATTCGCGACGTATACGGTGGCACCAACGGAACGTAATTGAATTAATCCTACATACGCCATGATGAGACCCGTCAGAAAGCCTAGAAGGGCAACGATGGGCAAAGCGTCGACCCCGGTCGTTTGTAGTTGTAGCGAGAAGTCGCTCCAATTGATGCGAGCTCGTCCGATGACCAGGCGCAGGAAGCCCCACGCTGTTTGTCCAATGTGATCTAAGGCACGTGACCAAGATGACGAACTTTCGACGCCCCAGGTACCGAATTGTTCAAGCAAGCTTTCGTGTTCGCCGGATTTTTCGGGGTGCGTGGATTTTTCGGCCAAATTGACTAAGGCCTGGAGGCGGGGCGGAAGTTGGCTGAGGTCGAGTTGGCGGATGTTTTTGAAGTTACCATAAATCCAAGCTGGCAGCGAGGAGTCGAAGTCTTCTAGCCCCTCCGCTAAGACTTTCACCCGGTCGCCTTTAACCGTGATGTCGGGCAGGGCATCGTGAAGCTTCCAAGTGCCACTGATAACAACCACCGCAAGGCCATCAACCTGGACATCGGTCCGGACTAATGGCGCCTTGGGAACTGTTTGTGACATCCTGATAGTCAATTACTTCGGGAAGGCGTGCTTAACAAGTCAGAAAGGCGTTGTCCCCGTCGGTTACCTGCCTTTGCTCGACACACTCGGCATGCGACTTGGCCTCAACATTTTACTCTGTACCACGACGGTGGCGGTGCAGGCTTTGGAGTGGGGTAATCCTTTGCCACTAGGGGATCAACCTGGGGTTTTCATGATTTCCGAGGAAAACGATAAATTTAGCCCTATAAACAAAGACCGGTATTACACTCAGGGGTTAAAATTTTCCTTTAATGCCGGAGAGCATGCTTACGCCGCAATCAGCCAGGAATTAAACACCCCCTCCAATACTACTTTGGTGAACCCACCGCTGACAGAGTTGCCTTATTCGGCGGCGCTGTACGCCACTTATGGCTATGGCGCGATTTTAGACCGCCAAGGGCGCAAAGATTGCCTCGTGGCGATCGAGGTGCAGGTAGGCTTGGTAGGTCCCGACGCTGGGGGTTCCGTGCAAAACCTCTTTCACCGTTTCATTGGTCAACCCACCGCTTCGGGTTGGGCCACGCAGTTGCCCAATGAACCGCTACTTAATTTTAATGCGGAGTTTCGCAAAAAAATTGACCTCGACCCAACAGGCGCTGGCTACCGCGATTTAATCCTGCGGGGTGTAGCCGAAGTCGGCACCATGCGTACCGAGTTGATTACCGGGGCCCAATTTCGCTGGGGGGTTAATTTACAGAATTCTTGGGGTCATAGTTACCTGCGGGATAATACCTCCTATGCTCCCGCGGTGGCCTATCAGGATATTTCCCCAGATCGGCCTTTCGCCTTTTGGGCTTTCGTCGACTCCGAGCTCTTAGTGGTCATGCGGAATTACGCCACGGATGGTGATATTTTTAATGAATCCCGCTCGGTGGCGCGGGTTCCAATTGTTGGTCAGTTTGCCGTGGGGGCCTCTTTCCAAGTTTACCGTTGTTCAATTTCTTATTTCACTGGCTTCCGGACTCGCGAATTTGAAACGCAAGATGGTTACCACTATTTCGCAGGTTTAGAAGCTATTTACCGATTCTAAAATGTCTTTAATTGCCGTGATTGATGTGGGTTCTAACTCACTTAAAGTTGCCGTCTTTGATCAGCAACAAAAGGAAATCGCCCGAGCTTCGGAGGCGGTGCGTATTTTTCCGCAACAAGGTGGTCCATTGGTCATCACTCCAGAAGTGATGACGTCGGCGGTGCAGGCGATTCAACGTTTAGTGGATTTTGCCCGTGGTAAGGGGGCGGAACGGATTTATATTTTGGGTACCAGTGCCGTACGCGATTGTCAGAATCGCAAAGAATTTGATGCCGCGATTCAAAGTGCCACTGGACTTAAACTCATCGTCATTTCGGGCGAAGTCGAATCGCGCCTCGTAGGCAAGGCGGTGCGTCAAGATCCTGCCTACCGTGAGTACCATAATCTTTTGGCTTTTGACTTAGGCGGTGGTAGTCTTGAGGTCGTGCGGATGCAGGGGGATTACTGTACCTTTGCGCAGAGTTTTCCCTTAGGCGCGGTACGGCTGACCCAGGAATTCTTTGCGGACAGCAAGCGAAAGATGTCAGAAGGCACGCAGGCTACTATCCGAAATTATATTCAATCAGTACTGGGTCCAGTGATTCCGCGCACCCTTGCCGAAAACTTCCTCATGGTGGGGGCGGGTGGAGTCTTTAGTGTGGTGGCCCTGTATTTAGAAGCCGTGGGCGAACCTCCGGTTGGGGGGCGCTTGTCGACCCTGCGGATTCGTGAGTTAAAGGATAAGATGTGTGGGATGACTTTAGAAGAACGGAAGCAAGTCCCTGGAGTTCCGGCTGACCGGGCCGATATCATGCCGGTCGCTTTAATCACGGTTTGTGTATTAGCAGATTTAACGGGGGCAGAAGCGTTTTATCTGACGCATCGCGGGATTCGACATGGCATGGTAGATTTGATACTTGGTCCTTCAGGTAATCTCATCTGATTCATGCGAACTTACATTATCTGCGCCGCTTTATGGACGATGAGTATCGTCGGCCACGCTGCTGAAAAACCAGTACGCTTTGAAGGGCAAGTTCTTGAACAACGGGGGGATACTTGGACGGTAAAGGAAATTTCCCCTACGGAGAAAACTTTGACGGTAAAAGTCGGCGAAGGTGATGCCCAAATTTCTTGGCAGGGGAAACGTATTAAAGGCGAACTACATGCCGCCGAGGCAGGTCTAAGGGCGGAGGCGATTTTCCCTGCTGAAGCCGAAGAGTTACGCCGTGTTGCCGAAGTGAGCGAAGCTCTCCATCGCGAGACGGTAGATAAAGGTCGTTTGGTCACCCGTATGCCTAATGATTTAATGCCAGACATGGCACTTTGGGATCAGGATGCTAAATTAGTTTTTAAACGAGATTTTTTGGGTGCCCCGATGGCATTGAATTTCATCTTCACGAGTTGCCGTTCCGCCAAGATGTGTCCCGCTTCGACTCAGTCGATGAAGCGACTCGGGGATGAGTTGGATAAAAATCCTGCTTTGAAGTCGGTGCATTTGCTGACGATTACTTTTGATCCCGAAACGGATAGCCCTGGGGTTCTGAATTTTTACGCGAAAGGCTATGGGATTAACCAAGCCCGCCACCGGTTTTTAACCGGCGACCCCGCACAGATTAAAGATTTAATGCGACATTACGGTATTCTGACCGTGCGGGATGATGGTACGATTGTACATAACACGGCGTTAATTTTAATCTCGGCGGAAGGACGTATTTTAGAACGTCGCGAAGGAGCGATGTTTGATGCGGTTGATGTCGCGGCTACCTTACAAATGTATCAACTCCCCAGCCATAAATGAACGCCTCCAAACAGGTTGGGATGATTACGGTAATCGCTTTAGCGATTTTTATCGCCCTACGAAATCTCCCCGACACCCACTGTGCGCTTTTACATAGCGATCACCAACCAGTCATGCAGAACGGGGTGGAGTTCTGTGGGGTAAATGAAGAGGCCAATTTCTACCGACCCAAGGCCTTGAATTATCCCTTTGAACTTAAGGTCGAGATGCCTGATGTTAATGCAGGTAAGCCTGGCAAGCTTTGGGTGTTAGGGGCTCATCAACACCCCGTTTTGGACCATGAGGTAGCAATATCCCATACGCAGAAATTGCACCTACACTTGCGTCAAATCACCGGCCGAGAGGGGTATGTTCATTTACACCCGCAGCCCCAAGAAGATGGTAGTTGGACCTTCGTACTCCCTCAGGAGTTTCAAGCGAACAATCCCGGTGGTAATTTTTTAGCTTACGTTGATTTCGTCTCCGCACTTTCGAATCGGTCGGTCCTTGCCGAGGCCGAGGCGGCAATGCCGGGAGTAGGAGTAACAACTCCGTTGGTTTCGCCACCCCGGCTCAAAATTATCGAGAGCAGTTTATCCCATCAACGTGCGGGTGAAGTCGCCTTGTGTCGTGTGAAGCTGAGTGGTATTAATGAAGAGAGTTTAAAGTTGAAGCCATTGATGGGCACCTTGGGGCATGCGGTGGTATTTTCCCGCTTAACCGATGAGGCTCATCGCGGGTATGCACATTTGCACCCTTCGCTGGAAGGCGGCGAATACGACGCTCAGCCCACGTTATGGTTTCGCCTGCGCTTACCTCCGGCTGGCGACTACCAATTTTGGGTGCACGTCAATGACGGCACTGATCAGTACCTGAAATTTGATTTTACCGTTAAGCCTTAAGGCTTTGGAAGTAGGCAATCGTGGCAGCCAATCCTTCTGGCAAGGTGTGCTGCGGTTTCCAGCCTGCGGCGAGAAGTTTGGCCGGTGAAGCCATCGAGTGCTTAATGTCGCCAACGCGTTCCGGGAGGTGGGTGATTTGGGCGGTTGACCCCGTCTTTTGCAGAATTTGTTCCGCGATGCTCTGGACCGTCATCTTTTGACCATAGCCTACGTTGAACGACCCGTGAAGGGCGGTGTTTTCCGCCGCAAAGGTCAAAGCACCCACAATGTCTTTAACGTAGATAAAATCGCGGGTTTGCTGACCATCGCCATAGATGGGGATGTTTTGCCCTTGGACGGCCTTTTCGATGAAGATGGGAATCGCCGCTGCGTAGGGCGAGCGAGGGTCCTGACTAGGGCCAAAGACGTTAAAGAATCTTAAGGACGTGGTGGCGACGCCGCGTTCGCGTCGAAACAGGTCGAGGTAATACTCGCCGTCGAGCTTAGTGACCGCATAGGGGGACTTGGGCTCTGGGAGCATGGTCTCCACTTTGGGAACCGTAGGATTGTCCCCGTAAATGGCGGCGGACGAGGCCAAGACGACTTTGGTGACTTTGGCTTTTTCGGCCGCTTCGAGCACGCGCAGGGTGCCAATGGAGTTTAATTCAACGCACTCCCGAGGCTTATGCATGGATTCCGGTACGGAAATCATGGCCGCGAGGTGGTAGACTTCGGTGACGCCTTGCATGGCCTCATCGAGCAGCGCAGACTCTAAAATGGAGCCTTCAATGAGACGATGGTTCAACCCTTGAAGGTTACGGCGGTGCCCAGAGCGAAAGTTATCTAAGACGACAACTTCGGCCTTTCCTTGAAAGTGCTCCACGATGTGTGAGCCAATGAAACCTGCTCCACCGGTAACGAGGACGCGTTTCATGTTAGCGAACTAAAGCCTCCATGGCGGGCAGTTGGCTTTCAATCGAAGCCACGAGTTTGAATTGGGTGCGCAAGCGATCGAGGTTATGTTCGGGGCGTTTAATTTTAAAGTAGACGTCGCCCTCTAGCCAGTCGGTTAAGAAACGAAGCCCGATTTCAAAAGTAATCAGCTTGCCGGCGAACGGTAACAGACTGCGTTCGCGAGGGGTGAGGAAATTGCCTGCCGTGCTCAAGTAGCCCTGGATGAGTGCTTCGAACATCGGCAACTGCATGGTCACCTTGGACAAATCCTTTTCATCTTCGGCGGCGGGCGAAGTTGACGTGCGTACTAAATCGCCAAAATCATAAAGTGCGGATCCTGGCATGACCGTATCAAGGTCGATCACGCACAGGCCCTCTTGGGTCGTATTATCCAATAACACATTGTTTAACTTCGTGTCATTGTGCGTAACGCGCTCGGGGATTTCCCCGCGAGCCATCGCTTCGGTGATGACGTTTACTTCATGGGCACGAGCGAGGGCAAAAGCAATTTCAGGTTGGACGCTGGCGGCACGGCCCTTGGGGTCTTGAGCGAGGATTTTTTGGAACTGCGCGTAGCGACTGGGCGTGTGGTGAAAGTTGGGAATGGTTTCGACCAAACGCTCTCCCGGAAGGTCGGCCATTAGCGCCTGGAAGGCTCCGAACGCCCGGGCGGCTTGAAAGGCCTGATCGGCGTGACGTACGACGTCATGTCCGGTCGCACCTTCCACGAAGACATAACAACGCCAGCGATTACCTTGGCTATCCACGAGCCAATCTTTGCCTTGGCGGGTGGGGACTAAAGTCAGGGCTCGGCGGGAGGCGTCAGACCGTTGTTCGCTTTGGAGCTTCGCCTGGGCGTGGCGGCACACGCGGGCCACATTTTGCATCAGCCCGTCGGGATTCTTAAAAATATTATGATTAATCCGCTGGAGCACGTAGCGGAGGGGACGGCCGCCTTGGTTAACTTCAATCGCGAAGGTGTCGTTGATATGGCCACTGCCGTATGGTTGCCCTGAAACGAAGTCGCCGAGCAGGGCAAATTGACTGGTAAGTTGGGCGAGGTCGTAGGTCGCGGCGGTAGCCATAAAATTTAGCTCCAGAGGTTAAGGGGGTAAGTGCCTTGGTTTACTTGGGCGAGGATACTGTTTTGCACGATGGGCTTATCTTCGCGGTAGGTAACGCCGAACCACGCCGAAGGGGTTCGCAGTACTTCGCAGGTGGCCCGTTGCGAGCGCACGAGTTGGCCGACGGCGAGCGGAATGTAGGATTCGCTTTTTAGTTCTTGGCCATGCTGACGGAGGAAGGCCGTAAAGTCGGCTTCCAGTTGAGGAAAAATGGCAGGCGTGAAGCCCCACATGTTCATCGATACGGGCTCTTCACCGGTAAGGTTAACAACTGTGCCGTCTTCATGGCGGTGAACGGCTCCTTGGGGTGTCGGGGCAATTTTAGTTAATTCTTGGATGTCGGTTAACAGGTTAGCCGCGTTTGTTTGGCAAACTCCCCGAGCGACCGTGCCGTGGGCTGATAAGGTGTTTTTTAAGGTAAAGCCTACCATGTAGTAGGCATGTGAGTTAACGTCGCTCTGCTGTAATTTATGGCTCAGGGTTTGATAGGAATCGCGGCCGTAAAAATCGTCGGCGTTAATCACGGCAAAAGGCGATGTGATTTTGTCCCGAGCACACAGAATCGCATGCGTCGTACCCCAGGGCTTTTCGCGTCCCGCGGGAGGCGTGAAGCCGGCGGGTAAGCGGTCGAGGGTTTGAAACGCATAGTCGACTTGAATGCGATGTGCGAACTTGGTGCCGATGCGCTGACGGAAATCGGCCTCAAAATCAGGACGGATGATAAAAACGACTTTATCGAAACCAGCACGGATGGCGTCGTAGACGGAGTAATCTAAAATCGTTTCGCCCGAGGGACCCATGGGGTCGATTTGTTTTAAACCGCCGTAACGGCTTCCCATACCAGCGGCAAGGACGAGTAAAGTAGGTTTCATGAATTAGAGAGCTTGCCGTAAGCGTTGGGCGATATCGGCTTTAAGGTTTTCGACGAAATTTAAGGTGTAAGTCACCACATCCAGCGAGGGGTTGTGGATGAGCGGGGTTAGGTCAATGGCCCATTGAAGCGACGACGCTTGATCCGAGGCATGTGCATCGTAGAAGGTGGCATTGGCGGTGCGGCGACCGAGAACCGCTAAATCATAGCGTTTGCCGCCGACGATTTGCGTCGCGAAGACTTCGTTGAGCTTTTGCGCTAAGTCGGGCCGGGCTGAAACATCCATGCCGACTTTTTCGGTATCGAGCACCCAGTCTAAACCGCGCCAAACTTCGCAACCGAGTACCTTTTCCGGACGTTGGTGGGCAGGAAGTTTCCGCAAGGCTTCCAAGCAACGCAGGAAGCAGGCTACGTGCGTGTCGTGTTTGTCTGCAGGGTTATGGAGGTAGACAACGCGTGGCTGGGCGGCTTCTAAAATGGTGACTAAGTCTTGCACGACTTGGGGGGCGTGCGACGGGCGGACTTCTTTGCTCAGGTAGCCCAGTTGGGCGATGAAGGAGTATTGGCCAATCTGTGCGGCGAGGCGCTGTTCACGAATTCGTTCGGCCGCAATTTGATCGTCGGTCCAGTCGGCGTAAGGACCTCGGCGCGAACTTGAGCGTCCATCGGTCATGATGACGCCGCCAAACCATTCCGTGGGTTTTTCGTAGCAGGCTAGGATGCCTTCGTAAGCCATGAACTCCAAATCGTCCTGGTGCGCACCGATACCCAGATGCGTGGTCCGACTAAAAGCCGGGGGACCTTGAACTTCATCAGGAACCCAGAGGTCAGCTTTCGGATTTAATTTCATAGTTTAAAGAGAAGGCAGGGAAGCGGCTGCAACCGCTTGTCCATGCCGTTTATCTTTTTCATCTGGCACCACGAGGTCGATACGAAGTTCGGGGAATTCTTCACTTAATACTGAGCGAGCTCGGTCAATTATGATGTCGCCACCGGTACCAGATGTTACGCGACCCATGATTAATAAGCATTCGTAGTCATAAAAGCTTCGGAAGTGGGCGAGGGTGTAGCCAAAAGCAATACCGATGGCTTCGTAGACCTTTAAGGCACGAGAATCCTGCGCCTTCATCAATTGTTGTAAGTGCTCGAGTTGTTCGGGTAGGCGCATCTCACGTGGCAGGTGAATGCCCGCTAATGGCAACAGACGACCTACGCCTTGTTGGCTGAAGTATTGCACCGCACAGCCGGTATCGCCGGACCATTCATCTTGTGGACCATGGGCACGATAATCCATGGGCACGAAGGCTAATTCGCTCAGCCAATTGGTGAGGTTACCGTGAATGTCGACATAGCCCGCGGCCACACTCGTGCCCATGGCAATGCCCAAGACGGCATTCCGGCGGAGCGACATCGAGGCCGCTAAAGCCGTGACATCTCCGTCGTTTAAAACTTCGAAGGGGACGTCCCATTTTTTCGCGATGTCGACGAACATGTTTTTAACCTCACGATCAAAAACGACCTCGTCAGTAATCCCGCGAAAGAGGGAGGCCGCCCGGACGCGGTTATTGATGTAGACTCCCGCGGCTGAGCCTCCGATGGCATCGACTCGTGGTAAATGGGCAGCCGCTAATTTTAAAGAATGTTCAATCCCTTCGCGGTGGTAGCGGGGGTCGGTTTGGAAATACGGATCCCACTTAATTTCTTCGGAAAAGACCACTTGGCCATCAATGAGTGCGGCGCATTTACGATCCGAGCCCCCGAGGTCAAAGCCGATGCGACAACCCTCAAGGTGACGACCGAGCGGCAGGTGCGCTGTGCTGGCTACGGGCAAAGCATCGACGGTAGTAGCGGTAAAAGTCAGCGGCTTTTCGAAAAGCTTCTTAAAGAAATTAGCATCAAAAGCCCGGGCTCCGGTTGCGGAGTAAATGTCTTGCAGGGCTTGGGCGAAAGAGGGGGCATGGGGGCCCGCAAGGAGCACCTGGTTACCACCGCGGGCCCAAAGGAGGAATTTAACGGTGCGCTCGACGTGTTGCAGGCTTTCGGGCGACTGGGGGCCTTCAGGGAGTACCAGGGTTTGAAAGCGGGAGGCCGTGCCATCCGGACGGCTGAGGGCAAGATGCAGTTCGCTACTCCCGGGCGTGTTCTGACACCGTTTTAAAAATGCCCGCGTCCACAGTGCGGCCGGCACGAGGTGTGGATCGATGGATGAGATAAAACGCGGTTGAGGAGACATCGTGTTAAACCAAGGAGCTGGATGCCGCATCCAAGTGGAACGTACAGGCAGGGTGTTCTTGGAGCCACGTAGCGGGACAAAGGGCGTGAGGTTTTTCGGTGAGGGCGCGCTTGATGATGGCGGCTTTGTTGGGTCCGAATGCGAGTAAGGCGATTTCTCGAGCCTCTAGAATCGTGGCAACTCCCATGGTGATAGCCCCATGGGGGACGTCGCCGGGTTGCTTAAAGAAAATCGCATTGTCTTGGCGCGTCTTAGTATCGAGGTGAACGCGGCGGGTGCGGGAATCGCGTGCGGAGGGTGGCTCATTAAAGCCAATGTGTCCGGTGCTACCGATACCAAGGATTTGCAGGTCCAGTCCGCCCGCTTGTTGAATCGCCGCTTCGTATGCCGCACAGGTTTGTTCAAGGTTGGTACTCTTACCGTTGGGGATGTGGGTTTGCGGGAGAGGGATATCGATCTGATTGAACAAGTGTTCGTTCATGTAGTATCGATATGACTGAGGCTGGGAGCCATCGAGCCCCTCATATTCATCGAGGTTGAACGTGATGACCTTTTTAAAGCTTAAACCCTCTTCGCGATGCAGACGCACTAGTTCCGCATACAGTGGCAACGGGGTAGAGCCGGTTGCTAACCCTAGTACCACGTGTTTCCCCGTGGCACTCCGCGTGCGGATTAAGTCACTAATGTTCCGAGCGACTACTTGAGCCGCTTGTTGAGCCGACGAGTGGAGGGCGATTTGCGGCATGTTTTAGCCTAGGCTGGCTAACATCCGAGCAATCTCGGCATGTTGGGCTTTGGCTTCATCGAGTTGCTTTTTAGCACCAGCTAAAATCGCCGGCGGAGCTTTAGAAACGAAAGCTTCGTTCGAAAGTTTCGCTTCACCACTGGCGACCGCTTTGGCTAATTTTTCTAATTCCTTTTGCAGGCGGATCTTTTCGGCTCCGACATCGACTTGGCCTGCTAATTCTAAAGCCAAGGTACCAACGGAGGTGAGTGAGCCGGGACGGCCTCCTAAGTCAGCTGCGGGGTTGATCGAAGCTAGGCCGGCGAGGCGGCAAAGTTTTTCCTGATTCGCGGTCACTAATTTCTGAGAGGCAGCATCTTTGTAGACCAACGTGATCACGCTGTCGCGACGTGTTGCCATATTCGCTTGTGATTTAACAGCGCGCACCACGGACACGAATTCACGGAGGCTATTCACATCCGCAACTTTGGAGGCAATGAGTTTGACGCCGTGTTCGCGAAGGACGCGGAGCAAGTCACCACCGCTGCCCGGGTGATGCTTTTGGATGAAGTCCGCGGCAGGACCATAGCCCAAGAGGTGCCAGAGTTCTTCGGTGATGAAGGGCGCTACGGGGTGGAAGAGCAGTAGGAATTGACGCAGCACCAAGTCTTGTACCGCTAAGCAAGTATCGCGTTGTTGCGGGTCGGTTAAGCGCGTCTTCGAGGCCTCAACATACCAGTCGCAGAAGTCGCCCCAGAAGAAGGTGTAGAGACTTTGGGCGTAGGCCGTGAATTCATGCTCTTCGAGGGATTTGGCAGTGACGTCCATCAATTCAGCTAAGCCTTGGAGAATGGCAAAATCATCATCATCGAGGTGGCTGGCTTGAATGCGTTGGGCGATAGCCGCGACCGATGAATTGTCCGCCATTGGACCCGACATTTGGCGGAAGCGGGAAGCGTTCCAAAGTTTATTACAGAAGTTACGGCCTTGGGCGACGCGATCTTCGTCGAAGAGAATATCTTGTCCCTTGGGCGCAATGAGCAACAGACCAAAGCGCAGACCGTCCGCACCGAATTTGGCAATCAGGTCGAGCGGCTCAGGGGAGTTACCGAGTGACTTCGACATCTTACGACCCTGTTTATCGCGGATGATACCATTGAAGTATACGCGACGGAACGGAATGCGGGCGCGGATTTCATCATCGGTCAGCGTTTTCTTTTCTGGGCCATGTAATTCTAGTCCGGCAATAATCATCCGAGCGACCCATAGGAAGATGATGTCAGGACCCGTTGCGAGTGCGGCCGTGGGATACCAATGGGCGAGTTCAGGTGTCGTTTCGCCAGGCTTGCGCCAGCCAATCGTGGCTAGGCACCACAGCCAAGAAGAAGCCCAAGTGTCGAGCACGTCGGGATCTTGTTCCCAGTTCTCAGGGTCGCTCGGAGGTGTCAGCGACACATGGCGATTCTTGGCGTCTTGCGGGTCGGCTCCTTTACGATACCAAACCGGGATACGGTGACCCCACCACAGTTGGCGGCTTACGCACCAATCTTGAATGTTTTCGAGCCAGTGAAGGTAAGTTTTTGTCCAGCGCTCTGGGTGGAAGCGAATGATACCCGAGGTGACGGCGCGTTTGGCTTCTTCAATTTTGGGGTAATGGATAAACCACTGTTCGCTGAGGCGCGGTTCAATGGGCACATCGGCACGTTCCGAAAAACCGACCGTGTTTTCATAAGGTTCGGTTTTAACTAAGGCACCCAATTCTTCGAGCAACTTGGCGGCTGCTTGACGTGCCTTGAAGCGTTCCATACCAGCTAAGGGGCCGGCGAGTTGATTCATCGTCCCATCTGGATTCATCACATCCACCACGGGTAGTTGGTGGCGCTTGCCGATGTCGAAGTCAGTACGGTCATGGGCAGGCGTGACCTTGAGTACGCCGGTGCCGAATTCGCGTTCTACGGCGGTGTCACCGACGATGGGAATCGCTGCACGAGGGAAGGGGCGCCAGACGTGTTTGCCGATTAAATGACGGTAGCGTTCGTCTTCAGGGTGTACGGCCACGGCCGCATCGCCTGGAATCGTTTCGGGACGCGTGGTCGAAATTTCCAAGAAGAAGCCCGGTTGTTCCACCACTTCGTAACGCATGCGGTAGAGCGAGCCCTTCGAAGGCTTCATGATCACTTCTTCATCCGACAAACCTGTTTGCGAAACGGGGCACCAGTTGACCATGCGCTTGCCGCGATAGACATAGCCACGTTCGTAGAGGGTGACGAAAGCTTGGAGGACGGCTTGCGAGTAACCTGCGTCCAGCGTGTGCACGGTGCGATCCCAATCGCACGAGGCGCCCAACTTGCGCAGCTGTTGCAGAATGATGCCGCCATGTTTATCGCGCCACTCCGAGGCCGTCTGGATAAATTTTTCACGTCCCAAGTCGTGACGCGTCTTACCTTCTTTTTGACGCAGTTCTTTTTCCACGCGCGATTGCGTGGCGATACCTGCGTGGTCGGTGCCTGGAAGCCAGAGGGCCGATTTGCCTTCTTGGCGTGCCCGGCGGACCATGATGTCTTGCAGTGTGTTATTGAGCAGGTGACCCATGTGCAGAACACCCGTTACATTAGGCGGCGGAATCATCACCGCGAACGCTTCGCGACTCGGGTCTACTTTACCCGAGAAGCAACCGTGAGCGATCCAGCGGTCGTACCAAGTTTGTTCGACGCCTTGTGGGTCGTAGGATTTGGGAATTTCAGACATCTTAAAAATGAATGACTAGGACGGAACTTGGTGGTTGAAAAGAGCGGATTGGGGCTTTAGTCATAAAGGTAAGCCAGGCCCCATGCAATGGGTTGCTGACGAATCCCGCCAGGTCCGGAAGGAAGCAACGGCAGTCAGTTGATTCATGTGCCGTGGCCAGCCTGGCCCCTTTTAACTTTTCGTTCACTACCGCTCAATAGGGATGAGTTTTTAACGACTCCTTTCCTTCGTAACGATCTAGGTGCGTTCACTTCAGGTAGCACAAAAAAGCCCGCTAGTTTTGCTAGCGGGCTTTAAGTTTGAAGGCTTAGACGGCTTACAGCGAGTGGATGCTCGACTTGCTGACAGCCATGGCGGCTTCCTTGAAGGATTCGCTCACCGTGGGGTGGGCAAAGCAAGTGCGGGCTACATCTTCGGCGCTTCCACCGTATTCCATGTGGGCACAAGCGGCGGCAATCATTTCAGAAGCACCTTTGGCTACCATCTGCACGCCGAGAACTTTATCTGACTGAGCGTGGGCAATCACTTTGATGAAACCTGTGGTACCATCGGTCGCAATGGCGCGGCCGTTGGCTTGCAGTTGGAATTTGCCGATTTTTACTTCGATGCCTTTGGCTTTAGCTTCAGCTTCCGAGATGCCAACGCAGGCTACTTCGGGGTCAGTGTAAATCACGCCAGGGATCACATTGTAGTTAACGTGACCAGATTTGCCGGCGAGGTTTTCGACGACGGCCACGCCTTCTTCTTCGGCTTTGTGGGCCAGCATCGGACCGGTAACAACGTCACCAATGGCGTAAACATTAGGCAGGCTGGTGAGGAAATGGCTGTCGATGACAACGCGACCGCGTTCGTCTAATTTCAAGCCCGCTTCCGCAGCACCGAGACCAGTCGTGTTGGCCTTGCGACCTACGGCGACGAGAATCTTGTCGGCAGGAAATTCGAGTTGCTTGCCGTCGCGTTCCGCGGTGAGGGCCGTGCCCGCGGCGTTTTTCTTCACACCAGTTACCTTGGCACCTAATTCAAATTTAATCCCTTGTTTTTCCAGTGCCGATTGAGCGACCTTGGCAATGTCAGCGTCGTAAGCAGGTCCGCCAATCGTAGGAAGCATTTCCACCACGGTGACTTGAGCACCGAGGCGCGCCCAGACGGAGCCGAGTTCCAGACCAATCGCACCAGCACCGACTACGACTAAACTGCGCGGCACGGTTTTAAGAGCAATACCTTGGTCGGAAGAAATCACGGTCTCACCGTCGAACTTCATGAACGGCAATTCGATGGGCACTGAGCCCGTGGCGATGAGGACGTTCTTGGTTTCTAAAATGCGTTCGCCGCTGGTGCTGCGGACGAGGACTTGGCCGGCTTTACCCAGACGACCCAGACCGCGCACGATTTCCACGCCGCGTTTGGAAACTAAAAATTCCACGCCTTTGTTTAACTGCGCGACGACCTTGTCTTTATTGGTCATCATCGTCGCCACATCGAAGGTCAGTTTGTCGGCACCCACGACACCATGGTGCTTAGAATGTTGGACGTGGCGCCAGGTTTCGGTCGAGTGCAAGAGGGCTTTTGAAGGGATGCAACCCACGTTGAGGCAGGTGCCACCGAGGGCAGGTTCCTTTTCTACGAGCGCGGTTTTGAGACCGAGTTGGCCGGCTTTAATGGCGGCGACATAGCCACCAGGACCAGAACCAATGACGACGAGATCGAATTGAGACATTGAGGTAGTAATAAGAAATTAGGCGCCGAACAAGAGGAGGTGAGGCGATTCGATGTACTGACGAACTTTGACTAAGAAAGTCACGGCTTCTTTGCCATCGATGATGCGGTGGTCGTAAGACAGGGCGAGGTACATGATCGGACGGATTACGATTTGGCCTTGTTCCACCACGGGACGTTCTACGATGTTGTGTAAGCCCATGATCGCCGCTTGTGGGTGATTTAAAATGGGGGTCGAGAGCATCGAGCCATAAATGCCACCATTCGAAATGGTGAACACGCCACCCTGTAATTCCGCTAACTGGATTTTACCATCGCGAGCCCGCTTGCCGAAGTCGCCAATCGATTTCTCGATTTCGGCAAAATTAAGTTGGTCGCAGTTCCGAACGACCGGAACCATCAAGCCTTTATCGGTCCCTACCGCGACGCCGATATCGTAGAAATTATTTTCAATAATATCATCGCCATCGAGTTGAGCGTTAACGGCGGGAACATCTTTCAAAGCTTGGACCGCAGCTTTGACGAAGAAAGACATGAAGCCGAGTTTAACCCCGTATTTCTTGAGGAATTCGTCGCCATTACGTTTCCGCATTTCCATTACCGGTGCCATGTTGACCTCGTTGAAGGTCGTAAGCATCGCGGTTTCAGATTTGGCTTGGACTAAGCGTTCGGCAATCTTGCGGCGCAGCGGCGACATCTTCTTGCGCGTCGTGCGACCTTCAGGGGCAGCTTTGGGTGCAGAAGTTGCTGACGAAGCAACCGCTGGTGCGGCAACAGCGGCCGGGGCGACAGCTTTAATTGGAGCTCCACCTGCGAGGGCTTGCAGCATGTCGCCTTTGGTTACACGACCACCTTTACCTGAGCCTTCGAGGGCGGCGGGATCTAAACCCGTTTCCGCTGCGAGGCGACGGACGGCAGGAGAAACTTCGGCGGCGGCACCAGCTTTAGCCACGACAGCTTTGGCGGCGACGGGTACTTTGGCAGGCTCGGCTTTGGCGATAGGTTCTGCGCTCGCTGCTGCCACAGGCGCGGCCTTGGCAGGTGCAGGTGAACTGGCACCGGCGGCGCTAGCTTCAATATTCGCAACGACTTGGCCCACTAGCACTTCAGTGCCTTCGGGGGTCGTGATGGTAATTTTACCATCCACCTCAGCGGTGCCTTCTGATGTTACCTTGTCGGTTTCATAAGAAAAGAGGGCCTGACCCTTGCGGACGGAGTCACCGTTCTGGACCAGCCATTTGGCTAGCAGTCCGCCGGTGATGGATTCGCCCATAGGAGGGATTTTAACTTCAACAGCCATGAAAATTAGGTAGGTGCGACTCTGGAAGCCCTACGCTCGAGTTTCAACGCGGAAAAAACCTAAATTACCCGAAATCTTAGTCGATTTCGGGGTAGTAGGTTAAAAAACGGGGGATGTAACGTTTCCTACTGACTATCAGGGCTTAAGCCGAGAAGGCCTGACGGATGAGGTCGGCCTGCTCAATTTTATGCACGGAGTTGGATCCGACAGCGGGGGAGGCCCCAGCATCTCGGCCGGCATAAACTGCACGAACCCCGATTGCTTGCTCAATCAGCGGGCTAATAAAGGACCAACCGCCCATATTCATCGGCTCGTCTTGGACCCAGACCACTTTGCTGGGTTTGCCTAGTTGGGCATGCAATTGGCGCAAGGAGTCGGCATCGAAGGGGTAGAATTGCTCAACCCGTACCAAGGTCGTGGTCGTGTCCTGGCGTTGGGCACGCTCGGCTTCGAGGTCGTAGTAAACTTTACCCGAGCAGAGGATGAGGCGTTCTGTTTTGGCCGCTGGCTTGGGGTCGGCGAGGAAGGAGTGGAAACGACCTTGGGTGAACTCCTGAAGTTGGCTGACGCACGCTTTGTGACGCAACAAGCTCTTCGGGGTCATGACCACGAGGGGCTTGGGGTGTTCGGTTTTTACCTGACGGCGCAAGGCGTGGAAGAGTTGTGCCGGCGTGGTGGGCTGTACGACTTGCAAATTATTTTCCGCACACAATTGCAGGAAGCGTTCTAAGCGAGCCGAGGAGTGTTCAGGGCCTTGGCCTTCGAAGCCATGAGGCAAGAGCATAACGAGTCCGCTCGTTTGACCCCACTTGGATTCCGCCGAAGCAATGAATTGATCAATGATGATTTGGGCACCATTGGCGAAGTCGCCGAACTGCGCTTCCCACATCACGAGTGAAGCGGGGGCTTCTAAAGAATAGCCGTAATCAAAGCCTAAAATCGCGTATTCGGATAAGGATGAATTCACGATTTCAATCTTCGTGTCGCTGATCGAATTCAACGGGCAATATTCGGCATCGTTGGAAGGATCGTGTAAGACGGCGTGACGGTGGGAGAACGTACCGCGTTCACAGTCTTGTCCAGAAAGACGAATCGAATGACCTTCTTGGAGTAAGGTGCCAAAAGCAAGGGCTTCGCCTAAGCTCCAATCAAAGTTTTGACCTGACTTAAAGGCCTCGGCTTTGGCATCCAACAAACGTTTGAGTTTAGGATTAGGTGCAAAGTCGGGCGGCATTTGCCAGAGGTGGGGAGCGACTTGTTGCAGGACCTCAGCTTTGACGGCAGTGTCGGCTTGGTATTCGTAAGGCGATTGGAAAGGACGTAAGCCCACGGGAGTTTTTTGACGCTCTGCGATTTCAACTTTCAAGGCCTCTTGGGCACGGGCTTGGGCGGCTTCGAGGAGGACATCAAACTCGGTGCGGAGCGTGAGTAATTCGCCGTCGGGAGCCGAACCGGATTGGGTTAAGCGCGAAGAATAAAGTTCCGTGACCGAAGGGTGGGACGTGATATTCTTGTAGAGAACAGGTTGCGTGAAAAGGGGTTCATCGGTTTCGTTGTGACCGTAGCGACGGTAGCAAACGATATCGACCACCGCATCCGCCGAGAATTTTTGACGATACTCGAGCGCAATCTCGGTCGCCAGGGCCACGGCATCAGGATCATCGCCGTTGGCATGGAAAATAGGAGATTCGGTAAACTTGGCGATTTCAGTACAATGACGACCGGAGCGACCTTCATCAGGGTTCGTCGTGAAACCGACTTGATTGTTGCTGACGAAGTGGATGGTGCCTCCGACTTGATAGCCCTTGATGCTCGTGAGATTGAGCGTTTCCATGACGATACCTTGGCCCGAGAAAGCGGCATCCCCGTGGATGAGGATGGGGAGCGCTTGGGAGCGGGGGGCGTTTTCTTGGAGATCGATACGGGCACGCGTCCGACCCAGAACGACGGGGTTAACGGCTTCGAGGTGGCTGGGGTTGTAGGCCAGCGTCAGGGCAACTTTTTTGCCATCAACCGTGCGTTCGCTTTCGTAACCCAAGTGGTATTTCACGTCGCCATCGCCGGTGCTTGTGTCGGGCAAATGATTTTCCGAAAAAGCACGGAAGAGGGCTTCAGGTTTTTTGCCGCAAGTATTGACGAGAACATTGAGGCGACCGCGGTGAGCCATGCCGATAACGATATCGCTGATTTTGAAACCAGGCGCGCGGCAGATGAGTTGTTCCAAGGCCACCAAGAGCACTTCGCCACCTTCGACCGAGAAGCGTTTGGCACCGACGAAGGTGCGGTGTAAGAAACGTTCAAACTGCTCGGCTTGAACTAAGGTGCGTAAGAAACGACGACGCTGTTCAACTTCGTAAGTAGGACGCAGACCAGAGTTTTCAATGCGCTCGCGCAGCCATTTACGGCGGGCCTTGTCTTGGATGTGTTGGTACTCAACGCCGATTGGGCCGCAATAAATCGATTTTAATTTAGCAATGATTTCGCTGAGAGGCAGGGTCTGGCCGCCTAAGAAGTCTCCCGTGAAGAAGGTGCGATCCGCAGGGATAGTATCAAGGCCGAGGTTTTTATCGGTTAATTCAAAGTAGGGGACGGGGTCGGCGAGAGGGTTGATACGCGCCTGAAGATGGCCCAAGGTGCGGTAAGATTCGATGGCACTGAGAACTTTGAATTGAGTGGCTGCGTCAGCGGTGCTTGTCGTTGTGGCCGAACCTTTAGCAGGTTTGGGTGGGAGGCTGAGGCCGAGCTCAAAACCTTCGAAAAAAGAGCGCCAATCTGCGTCGACGGACGTGGGGTCTTGCGACCAACGCACGTAGTTGGCCTCGACTAGGTCGGCATTCCAAGGTGAGCCTGCACTTAAATGTTTCATTTCGGTGACGGGTAAAGGGGCCTTAAACATAGTAGATTGTGGCTTTGAAACAAGCCAAGATGGTGTGCAAAAAAAAGCAGAGTTGGGGATTGAATCGGCAAAAACGCCCAGATTTAATGAGGCACCGTTCGATGTCCTCCCCGCGTCCGGCCAATCGTTCCTATTCCACAGAAGCTTTGGAAGGGTGGTTTGCGTCTTTGCCTGAAACTTGGGAAAAGCAGTTTTCGAAAGCTGATTTGGTGGCGGGTCGACAGATTTATACCGATGGCTTAGTTAGATCGATTGAACTTAAGGTCGGGACGGCTGAAGTGGTGACGCGCACCGAACATCAAACTGTCCGTGCCGTTTTAGAGTTGAACGATAAGAAAATTGAATGGCGAACTTCCTTGTCGGAAGAAGAAAACGGGGCCCCGTTTGCCGTGGCATCGATGTATGAGGTCGAAGAGTTGCTCGCGGATGAAATTCCGCCCGTAGATGAAAGTGCCACGGTGGTGGCACCGGCCCCCGCGCCTGAGCCAGAACGCAAAGACTCGGGCACGCGTACTTCCCTAAAACTGCAAGTCGCTTTTCAATTAACCTCCGATGGGCTCACGGCTTCCGCTTCATGGGGTGGACGGGGAGGTCATGCGTGGAATTGCTTTGGTCCAGGGGCGATCCCCGGCGACGAATTGTCGGACGAACAGCGTCAGACTTTATTCCGTTATAGTACCGCCGCTCACCGAGCTGGCTTTGCTTATAGCAAGACCTCTGGGGCTTGGATGATTGATAACATTGGCCGGATTGAACGCTTTGTGCGCGAAGAGTTGGCGGAGTGGCGGAAACGCTTCCGGTTATTTGGTGAGGATGCACTTAATATTTTTCGGAATGAACAATTGCAGGTGGCGGTGGATGCGGAAGCAGAGTCGACCGGTAATGGCCGCTCCTTTAAACTAAATTGGCGGCTTAAGGCGGGGTCGCACCCCTTGCTTGCCGAGGAGCAAAAGTTGCTGCTCAAGGCGGGCGGACGTCCGGTGATTTTACCTGGAAAAGGGGTGGTAGCTTACAATGCGGCCGTGGCCGATTTCTCGGAAGATTGGCGAGCGAAAGATGGCGAACTTCCACGCTACCTTTTACTTTCGTTATTCGATCATGCTGCGGTCGGAGCCCTGAAATTGAATGATGATTTAAAAGCGTGGAAGGATCAGTTGCTGCAAGAACCCGCCGCGAGTGAAACTTTGCCCGCACACTTGCGCCCTTATCAAGCCAAGGGGGTGGCGTGGTTGAGTCGACTTTGTGATTTAGGTTCGCACCCCTTATTGGCGGATGAAATGGGTCTTGGTAAGACCGTGCAGGTCTTGGCCTTATTGGCTTCGCGACCTGCTGGAGAACGTTCCATTATTGTCTGCCCTGCGAGTGTGATCCCCGTGTGGCTGGGGGAAATTAAACGCTTCCACCCTGAACTTTCGGCCATGGTTTTAACGGCGGAAGATGACTTTGTGCGTCACCCTCAAGCGACGCTTTGGATTGCGAGTTATACCCAGTTACGGCGTCACTTAGAACTCCTGCCGAAGACGAAGTTTGGATACGCCATTTTAGATGAGGCTCAGGCGATTAAAAATCCTGAATCAAAGACCACCCAAGCCTGTATTGCGATTCAAGCCGACCACCGCGTCGCTATTACAGGCACGCCGCTAGAAAACCGCCCCACCGACCTTTGGACCATCTTCCGCTTTCTCATGCCGGGACTGCTAGGTAAGCGGGCGAATTTTGAACGCGTAATGCTCCGGGATCCGAGTGCAGCTTTGGGCAAGGTGCGTCGTCAGGTTTCCCCCTTTATTCTCCGTCGCTTAAAGAAGCACGTCGCAGCAGATATTCCGCCCAAGATGGAAGTCGTCTTGCCGTGCCCGCTGACGCACGAACAGCGCGAAATGTATCAGCATCTCACGCAGGGGAGTGGCTTAACGGGAGAATTGGCCGGCTTGCTGTCACGTGACGCTACTTCGGTGCTGACCTTGTTGATGCGTCTACGTCAGGTCTGTTGCGATCCAGGCTTACTGCCCGACAATGCACACTGTCCTGTCGGTCATTCGGGTAAGATTACTTTACTCGTTTCTAAACTCTCGGAAGTGGCTGCCAATGGATCGAAGGCGGTAGTGTTTTCTCAATTTGTATCGCTGCTCGAACGCGTCAAAACAGCCTTAGCGAGTGAGTTGCCGACCCTACCGATTTTTGAGTTAACCGGTGAAACCAAAGACCGCTCCACACCCGTGGAGAAGTTTAAGGAAACGAAAGGGCCCGCTTTGTTCTTAGCATCGTTGAAGGCAGGTGGCACTGGAATTACCCTGAACACGGCTGAATATGTCTTCTTGCTCGATCCTTGGTGGAATCCAGCGGTGGAGGCTCAAGCGGTCGATCGCGTCCACCGAATCGGACAAAAGAACCCGGTGTTGATTTATCGGATGATTGCTCCTGGTACCGTCGAAGAGCGCATCGAAGAATTAAAGCAAGAGAAGCGCGAGTTGTTCTCCACCGTGGTGGGAGACATTCCTGATATGACCGATTGGAGTCGCCACTTTAGTTCGCTCGATGCGTTGATTCGCCTCAGCGATTCCCCGGCAGCTGCCGCATCGGCCGAAACGACTCCGGAACGCGAATAGTAAGCCGCTTACTCGGCAATCAGGTCGTATTCCTTGGCTCCGGTGACGGTGACCTCGACGAACTTGCCGACTGGGAGGCTTGGCGGAACGAAAACGACGCCATCGATTTCCATGGCATCGCCTTCGCTGCGTGCTTTACCAGGAGCTTCGACTAAGACTTTCAATTTTTTGCCCACGAACGCTTTGCCTCGTTCCTTGGAAAGTTTTTGCAAGAGCTTCATCGCTCGGTCGTGACGGTCAGCTTTGACCTTGTCGCTCACCTGTTCTTCCATCTTCGCCGCACGGGTGCCTTCTTCTTTAGAATATTTGAAAATACCGACGCGGTCGAAACGCGTCGTGGCTAAGAAATCTAATAATTCTTGGAAATCTGCGTCGGTTTCGCCGGGGAAACCTACAATGAAGGTGGTACGAATGACGATGTCGGGAATTCCCGCACGCATGCGTTGAATGAGGTCCCGGATATAGTTTCCGTCCGTCTCGCGTTGCATGCTCTTGAGCATGTTATCCGAAATATGTTGGAGTGGGATATCCACGTAGCGCACCACGTGTTTCGAGGCTGCAATGGTCGCGATTAATTCATCGCTCCAGTGTGCGGGGTGCGTGTAGAGGAGGCGAATCCAGAAGTCACCCTTGATGGCGTCGAGCGCCCTTAACAAGGAAGCCAGGGATTCGCCTTTAGAGGAGTCGACTTTGCTGCGTGGATTGGGACGTTCATCCGTCCAGCGATCCATGCCGAAGTAAGTCGTGTCTTGAGAGATGAGATTAATTTCTTTGACCCCTTCGGCCACCAGTTGCTGGGCTTCTTTAACCACGGATTCAACGGTACGGCTGCGGTGACGGCCCCGAATGCGGGGGATGATGCAGAAGGTACAAGGGTGGTTACAGCCTTCAGCGATTTTAATGTAGCCTGTGTGTTTGGGCGTCAGGCGGAAACGCGGCGTGTCAAAATCGGGAATGAACGTGGTGTTCTTGGCGAGGAATTCAGTTTGGCCAGCTTCGCCACCGATCACTTTATGAATCACCGGCACAATATTCGTTACCTGATCAAGACCGATGAAGGCGTCGACCTTGGGCAGTTCTACGCGACCTTTAATGCCTTCGACGACGGGTAGGGCGCCTTGGTAGCGCTGGGACATACAACCCGCGACGATGAGTTTCTGACCTTTTTTCCGAGCGGTTGCTTTACCATCGCTCATTTCATAAATCGCTTCGAGGGCTTCGTGCTTCGAGGCGTCGATAAAGGAGCAAGTATTAACAATGACCACGTCTGCTTCGGAGGCATCGGGCGTCATCGACATTCCGGCTTTGGCCAAGTGGCCAATCATGATTTCGGAGTCGATGAGGTTCTTGGCACAGCCAAGGGAGATAAGGCCAACTTTAACGGTCATACGGTATATGGAGCACAGTTGGGATGAAAAGCAACCTTGAGGATGATTTAGGGCTTAAAGGCTTAACCAAGCCTCCGCGGGGATGGTTTCCGGACGGGCTTGGCCACTGAGGCCGAATTGACTGAGCCCTTCGAGCCAAGCGGCTACATCGGGCGCATCGGCAAAAAGTTTTTTAGCAGAGGAGCCGACTTGTTTCCGCCGTTGGGTGAAGAGCATCCGTGCCACTTCACGGGCCCGGGGGCTGAAACGTCGCGCGTCCGCCCGACGTTTTAAAACCAATAAACAAGAATCTACGCGGGGGGGTGGGTTGAAGGATTGGGCCGGGACGGGATGGACGCGGACCTTTTCAAACGCTAATTGGACTTGTGCGGTGACGGCGGACCAGTGCCCCGTGCCCACTTCGGCGGTCAGCCGATCGGCAGCTTCTTTTTGGAGCATCAGCACCATCATGGAAGGGTGTGGGCCGGCACAGATGGCATCCATCCAAGGGGTGGAAATCGCATAGGGCAGGTTGGAGATAATTTTGAAAGACCCGTCGGTCGGATGCTTTAAACCTGCCAGCGGGTGTTCGACCGCATCGCCTTCCAGTAAATGAAACGTCTCGGGGTAACGGGTCTGCAAGCTTTGTTCCAAGTGATAGACCATGGTCCGGTCGGCCTCGACGGCGTAGAGGTTGGCACCCGCGCCGAGTAGCGTGCGCGTCAAGGTACCTAAGCCAGGGCCCACTTCAACCACGGTGTCTTGTGCTTTGACTCCGCCTAGTTCCAGCGACTTGCGGACGATGTTACCATCGACCAAGAAATTTTGCCCCAACCATTTGCGAGGCATGTGCGATAAACGTGCGAGCAGTGCACGCGTTTCGGCGAGGGTTAAGGGTCCGTCGCTCATGCGTGACTTAAGGCTTTAAGCAGGACGTCGGGAGTCGGTGTACGCATTAATGCTTCCCCTACGAGTAACGCTTGGGCCCCTGCGGCGCGCATGCGAGCGGCGTCTTCCGGGGTCTTGATGCCGCTTTCGGCAACCTTGATTACGTCGCGCGGCATTTGGGGGATGACGCGTTCTGCGAAGGCTAAGTCGATTTCAAAGGTGGATAAATTGCGGTTGTTCACGCCCACGATTTTTGGGCCGTGTCGCAAGGCACGCTCCAGTTCCGCTTCATCGTGCACTTCGAATAAGGTATCCAGCCCGGCCAGGTTAGCGGCGGCGTAGAGCGGACGAATCTCTTCGTCGGTCAAGGCCCGCATAATAATTAAAATACAACGAGCGCCCGCTTGGGCGGCTTCGAGTACTTGGTAAGGGTGGGCCATGAAATCCTTGCGAAGGCAAGGGATGGGGAGGGCGTTGTGGCTTTGGTCGGCGACTACTTTTACGAGGTCGTCCAGCGTCCCTTTAAAATAATTTGTTTCCGTGAGAACCGAGAAGCAGTCGGCTCCGGCCTTTTGGTAGGCCCGGGCTTGTTGGACGGCATCGGCGTCAGCTCGAATCGCCCCGACGCTAGGAGAGGCTCGTTTGACTTCGGCGATGACGCCAAGGCGTTGCGGATGAACCAGGGCGCTCCGGAAGGTGGGTTGGCCGGCCTTAGGGGCGAGGGCAGTCAGTTCGGCTTCGGACACAGGACGCACGAACGGGGCAATCTCCCGTTTCTTGGCGTTCATGATTTCAGTCAGTTTATCCACCCCTCCACCCAAACGCTCTCGGGCTGGCTGGCAATCGTTTTGACTCTGACGCAGACTTGGTCTCGATGGTAAGAATGAGTGGCATTGACGAACTTTTAGCAACCACGGCCCGTTTACGGGCACCAGACGGTTGTCCCTGGGATCAGGCTCAAACGCACCGTACGATTTGTGATTGTTTAGTCGAGGAGGTGGCGGAGTTATTGCAGGCTATCGATCGGCAAGATGACGCTAATCTACGTGAAGAGTTAGGGGACTTGCTTTTTCATGTCACCATGCACGCGCAGATGGCTTCGGAAGCAGGTAAGTTCAATTTCGATGATGTCGCCCGGGAGGTGAACGAGAAAATGATTCGCCGCCACCCACATGTTTTTGGCACCGGCGAAAAATTAGGCGACCCCGAGGCCGTGATTAAGCAATGGGAGCAGATTAAGCTTAAAGAAAAAGGGCATAAACCTGTCACGGTGTTTAAGGATTTACCTGCGACGTTGAACACGGTGTTAACCGCCCGAGAAGTTTGGAAACAGATTCAGAAGAAACAATTACCGACGGGTCAGACGGTGAATGTTGCCGAAGTGAAGCAAGTTGCGGCTGGTTTGACGGAGGAAGCTGCCGGGCAAAAGCTTTTTGAATTAGTGGCGGCTTGTCGCGAGGCACAGATTGATCCGGACTCGGCCCTGCGTCGCTACACGCAAAAAGTGCAAGCCACGGCGGAAGGCAAAACGGTTTAACGGATGTCTGAATCCACGGCCATTTCGATTCATGTCGGCGGTCGTGCCGTGCAGGTCTGGCCTCAAGTTTCGGAACGAGCGCGTCGGGTTCGAATCGCCGTGAAGCCTGGTCCCAAGGTGGTTTTATCTTACCCGGCTCATACGTCACCTGCCGCCGCTCTGGCTTTTTTAAAAGACAATCTCGCTTGGTTAGAAAAGGCCTTGGCCCGGGCACGTCCCGTGCAAGCTTCGTTGGTCACGCATTTTGAAAAATTCCCGTGGGTTACCCTTGGCGACCGACTGTGGGAGTTGTCGGTGGAAAGCGGTGGGCGTACGAAAGTACAACTCTTGCAGGAGTTTGATAAGATTGTGCTGACGCTTCCTAGTGAAGCACCTGAAGCCGGAGCGGCCCGTGCGGTGCGTCGCTTAGCGGAGACGGGTTTGAATTTGGCAGTGGAACGTTTGGCTACGCGCGTTGGCGTCCAAGTTGAACAAGTCAGCGTCCGCGATCAGACGACTCGTTGGGGGTCATGTTCCGCGAGTGGTGTGTTATCCCTTAATTGGCGTTTGATTTTATTACCGCCGCTGATTCATGACCATGTCATCTTACACGAATTAGCGCACCGTCGACACATGGACCATTCCGATAACTTTTGGCGACAACTAGCCGCCTGGGATAAAGACTGGCGACACCATGACCGTGAACTCACGAAACGCTGGGGGTCCTTAATGGATTTAGGTCGTGCATGAAGGGTGAAGTAGGCCAGTCGACCGACGAAATCTTTGATATCGTTGATGCCCGTGACCAAGTCATCGGGCAGGGACGTCGGGGCGTAATTCATCGTGATGGCTTGAAGCACCGTGCGGTGCATTTGTTTTGGTGGCGTGAAGATGGGCTGATGTGCTGGCAGCGACGTTCCTTTGCTAAAGATAATTGCCCTGGTTTACTGAGTAGTGCTTGTGCTGGGCATGTGGATGCCGGTGAAACCTACGAACAAGCCGCTTACCGAGAGTTACAGGAGGAACTCGGGGTAGCTTTGCCTCCAGGGGCCCTCACTGAAATTGATTATGTGCCTGCCCATGCCGATTTAGGCTGGGAATTCGTCCGCTGTTACCTTTTCCGCGGGACTTATCCAGTGCAACTAGCCCTTTACGAAGTGGACTCCATTTTGTGGCGCACTCCGGCCGAGGTGGAAGCTTGGAGTCGCGTTCAGCCCGCCATCTTTTCAACGCCCGTGTTGCACTTGCTGCAACGCCCCGCCGTCCGCCGTGCCCTGGGATTGCTGGAGTAATGGTTTGAGTTTTTCTTTTAGAAGGTGTTCTTTGTTGGCGTCCGCTGCATGACTCAAGAATCTCCAGATGCCCCTGTGGTTGTCCCTTGGTACCACTGGTTCTGGTTATTCCCCGTGGCTTGGTTTGTCCGGTTATGGTTAGCCACCTTGCGTTTTGAGTGTGACCCTGGGCTGATTGACGCTGGGGAAGGGCCCCTGATTGTATTATTGTGGCATGACCGACTTTTCGTGGCCAGTCGCTTAGCTAACCAATATTTTAAATTACCGATTACGACACTCGTGAGTGCCAGCAAAGACGGGGCGTGGTTAGCCGCTTATTTTGAAGTTATGGGCCTAAAGGCTGTCCGTGGTTCTTCGAATCGCCGTGGTGCTGCCGCCTTGATCGCCATCGCACGCTCTGTGCGGGCCGGTAATCACGCTGGGGTTACCCCAGATGGTCCGAAGGGGCCCGCGCGATTTTGTAAACCAGGTGCCGTCGCCTTGGCCAAAATTACCCAACGACCGTTTGTTGTTTTAGGGATTAGTTACGCGTCTTACTGGACGGTTAATAGTTGGGATCGTTTTGCATTACCTAAGCCCTTTTCGCGGGTGCGGATCATCGTTGAAAAGCAACCCGTGCCTCAGGCTGATGACGTGGATGAAGAGGTCGCCTTGCGTCTGCAAGAGCGGTTGAATACCTTGTCCCAATATTAAACTTAAACCGACCGGCTTTGCAGGATTTTAGCCGTGTATTTGGCGAGTAAATCCGTCTCGAGGTTAACCCGGTCGCCGGCGCGACGCTGGTGAAGATTCGTCGCTTGTAAGGTATGGGGGATGATCCAAATTGTCAGCTGTTGCTGAGCGGTTTCGGCTACAGTGAGCGAAATGCCATCGATGGCGATACAGCCCTTATTGACTAAGTGGGGGACGAGGTGGAGCGGGATTTCGTCGAGGTCGAGGCGCCAATCGGTGCCGACTTGCTGCCAAGATTTAATTTTAGCGGTACCGTCGATGTGTCCGGTGACGAAGTGGCCGCCCATACGGTCGCTTGGGGTCAGGCTAGGTTCTAGGTTGACGAGGCTGCCGGGTTGCAGGTCGCCCAAGTTGGTCAGTCGCAGGGTTTCGGCGAGTAGGTCGAAGTGTGCGACCTGATCTTTAAACTCGGTGACGGTGAGGCAGCAGCCATTGACTGCAATGCTGGCGCCTAAGGTGGTCTGTGCGAACAGAGGAGACTTGATGGACAGGCGTGCCCCATCATTGGTTCGGGGGGTCTTGGCGACGACTTCCCCCAAGGACTGCACTAAGCCGGTAAACATGATTGCAGAAAAAAGGGCCGTTTGCCGGCCCTTAGGTGATTAGTTTTGGTTTCCGTTCTGCTTATGCTTCGCCCGCTCTTCTTCTTCGATGCGGACGCGAATGCGCGCGCGCTCTTCTTCTTCGATTTGCTTGAGGCGTTGCTTGCGGAGGTCGTCTTCGGCCGTGGCATTATGAATCTCGTTTTCGACCTCTTCGGAGGCCTTTTTGAATTCGCGCTTGGCCTTACCGAGACCGCGGGCGAGCTCGGGAATCTTCGAGCCTCCGAACAAAAGGAGGGCAACAGCTAAGATAGCCCAGAAAACGGGCCCATCGAGCATGGCAAGGGTTGGGTGCATAGTCGGATTGCGTTTGCTAGAAAAGGGTGAGAGATGAGTATTCTAATAAGTTACGATTATGTCAACCCATGTCTTCCATCGGGATGTTTGGTATCTTGGACACGTTCAAGGGGTGGGTTTTCGGGCACAGACCTTGGCCTTGGCCCGGGGCTTTGAAGTCACGGGGTTTGTCCAAAACCTCGCGGATGGGCGGGTTTATTTGCACGCCGAAGGGGCGGAGGAAGAGGTCGTGGCCTTTACCGACCAAGTGGCGGCAAGCCTGGTCGATTATATTAAAAATACCGAAGTACGGGATTTTAATGGCATCAGAACCTGTAAAGATTTTGCTATCCGACGATGACTTCTGCCGCAATTTCGGTGCGCCATTTGACGAAGGATTTTAGGGTCGGCCTTCGGGGGCTTAAATTACGAGCGGTCGATGACCTGACGCTCGAGGTCCCTCGTGGGCAAGTTTACGGGCTCTTAGGTCCGAATGGTTGTGGAAAGAGCACCACCTTGAAAATTATTTTGGGACTCGTTACGGCGACTGCCGGGGAGATTTCCATTTTAGGTCAAACTTACGCCACGGCCGAAGCTCGCCGTCGCACGGGTTTCTTGCCTGAGGCACCGTATTTCCATAAGTTTCTCTCTGGTCGCGAGCTCGTGCGGTATTGTGCTCGTTTAAGTGGCGTAGCTCCCACCCAACTAGATCAAGCGGTCGAAGAGGCGTTAACTTTAACGGCCATGACCGAAGCGGCTGGCCGCCCGATTGGGACTTACTCCAAGGGTATGTTGCAGCGCATTGGTTTGGCACAAGCGATTGTACATGATCCCGAGTTGGTGATTTTAGATGAACCCACTGCAGGCGTCGACCCAGTTGGCTCGGTCGCTATCGGCCGCATGATTCAAGAGATGCGTAGCCGTGGTAAAACGATTGTGCTTTGCTCGCACCTACTCGGTCAGGTCGAGCAGGTGTGCGACCGCGTGGCGATTATGGATCGCGGAAAATTAGTACTCGAAGGCCGAGTCGAAGAAGTCCTTTCCCGGCGCGACCGCCATGTTATCACGGTTGAATCGCTGACCCCCGCGGCTCGAGCAGCAGCGGAAGCAGCCTTAGCCGCACATGGGGCGAAGGTGACCTCGGTGACGCACCCCCGTCGTTCCCTTGAAGATTTATTCCAAGAACTCGTGAAAGGTTCACGCGACGCCTAAGATGAAAGCTTTTATGCAACGTACGACCTGGATTACGTGGGTCACCTTTTTGGAAGCCATCCGCCAACGCTTCTTTGCTTTTCTCATCGTGCTGGGAGGAGCCATGGTGCTTTCCTCCGTAGCGTTTCGCTTCATGGATTTTGGCCACGGTGAATTGAAATTCGTCGCCGACTTTGGTTTTGGCGGGATGTTTTTATTCGGATCTGTGCTTGGGGTTGTCATGACTGCGCAGTTATTCTTCTCGGAGATTGATAATCGGACGGCGTTAACGCTATTGGCGAAACCTGTGAGCCGAGCTGAGTTTCTGCTCGGGAAGTTTTTTGGGACATGGTTGGTCTTGGCGATTTTCGTCTTCGTCCTGTCGGGTCTCTTGGGCGCAGTATTGTGGTCGCGCTCGATTGAATTAAATGAACTTGCCGAGAAGATGGGTCGCCTGGCTCCAGAGTTCAGTCCGGGTGGTTTAGTGGCTTTTGCCTTGTTGCAGTGGTTGCGACTTGGGGTCGTGATTGCGATTGTGCTGACGATTGCCTCAGGTGCTCGCACGTTTTTATACGCCGTTGTCGTTGGAGCATTAGCCGTGGTGGCTGGGCAGTTGCAGTGGATTGCCCAAGATGTTCTATTAAAGCCCGAGGGTTCCGTGTGGTACCGCGGGGTGTTGTGGGTGACGAGTCGCCTGCTTCCTAACCTTGAACAATTTAATATTGGTGATGCCCTGGTTTTGGATCCCACGTCCGTACCTGCTAATGCTGTGGTGCAGGTAGCCATCTCAGGTCTGATTTACATGGTCGCCTTCTTGATGTTAGGCACGGCGCTTTTCCGTCGTCGGGAAATCTAACCATGCGTTCGCTATACTTCGGAATTTTAACGGCAGTTTTTTGGGTGCTAGCTGGCACGTATTCCGAAATCTCGTGGCGCACTGTGCGGCCCTGCATTCCCGAGATTGGTCGGCGGGATATTGAGCCGACGTTAGGACAAGGCGTGTTGTTGGGGATTTTGGGTGGGATGCGTACCGTGATTGCTGATGGGACCTGGGTGCGGAGTTATGTGCTTTGGGAGCGTAAGGATCGTCCTGGCTGCGAAACCTTGATGCGCACGGCTTGTGCTTTGGATCCGCGGTCGCGTTATTTTTGGGAGAACACCGGTTATGTGATGGGGTATGATATGGCTCACTGGGAAGTACGCCGTCGGGGAGGTTATGCCAAAGTACCTGCGGATGTGCAGGAACACTTATACCGTAGTTATGCCCGCCGGGCCTTAGAGGTCTTAGATCAGGGGGTGGTCAATACGGGTGGTAATGCCGCCTTGCTGATTGCTGCAGGCCAATTGGCGGAAATGAAACTCAAGGACCAACTCTTATCCGCACGTTATTACCGCTCGGCAACGGAGTCGCGCAATGCCCCTTGGTATGCTCCTTATTTTTGTGCCCGTAATCTCTGGGAGGCTGGCCAGCGTGAAGAGTCCTATCGCTGGTATCGTAAAATCTGGGAAGAGAAATTAAGTAAGTCCGAAGACGGTGCTCCCGATGATTTAAAAAATCTCCGGGAAATGGAGCAAGCTTTGCACCTGCCCATCATTCAACGTATCCCGCGACCAGCCTGGGAGAAGTGACGCTTAGAACGGCTCGTCGCCTGCGGGCTTACTCGCTTTAGGCTCTTTGGTGGCTTTGGGCTTGCGGGGCGGGAAGGCGAACCACCAGCCCTTTTCCTTGTCGGCGACGAGGAAAGCTTCGAAAGCGCGCTTCGTGCGATTGGAAATAAATTTCTTCAGACCCGTTTTGCCCTCGTTGAGGAGCAGGCGTACGTCTTCCGGCGAAATGGGGCACTTCAGCATCTCGGTATTGAGGCTGAATGTTTTCTTGGCACCCGCTTCTTGAGCCTTGAGCGGGCACACGCGGTAGCCAGCGGTGGGGGTTTGCTGGACTGGTAGACCACTGACGGGGCAGGGGCCAAGCACTGGCCAATCCGCATCGAAGGCGTCGGGGTTGCCATCGGCGCCTTCGCGAGGCGGGAAGTAGAGGACGGCCTTCAACTTGCCACTCGGCGCCTTAGGTTTGGTTTTACGGGCAGGTTTGGCAGGAGCGGCACCTTCTTCCGTGGTGCTGGGCGTCGCTGCCGGTGTTTCCGCCTGACGGCTCTTGATGGTATCGGGGTCGACGAGGTCGATGAAGCCCGTGAAATTCTTTCCCGACTTCATGGACTTGAAGTCGCTGAAGGGTCCAATGCGACGCTTTTCCACTAACTCGGCCACTTCGGCGGGCGTGATGGTGTGACCATTCATCGCTCGATAGATTACTAACTTGGGACGACCATTTTCACCATTCCCATCTTGGGAGTAATATTTTTCGCCGTCATCCAAGATCGGTTGCTGGTCCGTAGGCGAAAGAACGGTAGGCGAGAGAGGGGTAGCGGGTAATTCTTGGGCGCCCACGGCGACCATGTTTTGGACCTGCTCCTTGATTTCTTTAATAAACTCTTGGGAGGTCAGTTTGCCACTCTCGATGAGTTTTAACTTATACTCCCACTCACCGGTCAGTTGGGGTTCGGTTAGGAACGCCATGCCTTTAGCGTGCAGGAATTGGTGGAGTTGGAAGGCTTTCGCTTGGGGGACGAGTTCTTTGCCTTGGCGCTCGATGTAATCTTTAGCCAACAATTCTTCGATGGTGGCGGCCCGCGTGGCAGGCGTGCCCAAGCCGCGCTCTTTCATTGCTTCGGCGAGGGCTTCATCGTCGACGTATTTACCCGCATTTTCCATCGCCCCCAGCAGCGAGGCTTCATTGTAGCGTGCAGGCGGTTTGGTAGCATCTTCCTTGATGCTCACTTCTTTGACATGGGCTAACGGAGGTTGACCATCGGCAGCTTGGAGAGCGGGGAGATTCGCCGAGCCTTCTTTATCCTTATCTTCTTCGGCTTCGACTTCTTGGCCCCAGAGGGCGCGCCAACCTGCAACCAGCAGTACTTTGCCCGTGGTGCGGAATTGATGCGGACCCACGGCGGTGAGGCGGACCGTTTCTTCAAATTCGGCGGCAGGGAAGAAGACCGCAATAAAACGGCGGACGACCAAGTCGTAAATTTTTTGTTCAACTTCGGTCAGGCCGTGAGGTGCTGTGCCGGTGGGGACAATTGCGAAGTGATCGCTGACTTTACGATTATCGAAGACGCGCCGACCAGCGGCATCGACCCAGCCTTGGCGTAAGGCTTCTTGGGCGAAATTTCCGGCGGGGTGTTGACCGTGTAAAGCCTGCAAAACGTTCTTCGCCGTGGCCACGTAGTCCTCGGGTAAGTATTGCGCGTCAGTTCGGGGGTAGGTCAGCGCTTTATATTTTTCATAAAGTGCTTGGGCGACTCCGAGCGTGGTTTTAGCGGAGAAGCCGAAACGCTTATTCGCTTCGCGTTGTAAACTCGTGAGGTCGAAGAGTCGTGGGGCGCTTTCGCGGCGTGGCTTACGCTCTTCCGTGACGGTGCCTTGGCCGAGGGCCCGGGCTTCGTCGACGACTTTCTGGGCTTGGGCCTGTTCGTAGAAACGTTCGGCCTCTTTGCGGTCTTGTACGCCAGGGACTTGGGCGGTCCCACGGTAAGTGCCACCCGTGATAACGAAGTCGGCTTCAATTTTCCAAAAAGTCTTCGGCTTGAAATCGCGAATTTCTAATTCGCGTTTTACGATGAGCATCAAGGTGGGCGTTTGAACACGTCCAACCGAGAAGACATCGCGCTTCGCACCACCGATACGAATCGTCGCAAAACGACTCCCATTCATGCCTACGAGCCAATCCGCTTGCGATCGGCCAATCGCCGAACCGAGTAAACCTGCTTTTGCGGATTCTGGTAATAAGTGAGCGAAGCCATCGGCGATGGCGTCATGCGTCATGCTCGTCAGCCAGAGCCGTTTGACCGGCAAGTGGCATTTAGCGAGTTGGTAAATGTAGTGCAGGATTAACTCACCTTCGCGTCCCGCGTCGCAAGCATTGACGACGGAGCTGACATCGGGGCGCGAGAGGAGTTTTTGTAACAACTTGAAGCGATCCCCGTTGTTACGTTCGCTGATGACGGTCTTTAAGATGTTAGGACGTGCCGTACCGTCGAAACCCTCGGGGAGAATCGGCAGGTCTTTTAACGTCCAGCGCTTGAGTTTTTCATCAAGGTCTTGGGGGTCTTTAAGACGCACCACGTGACCAATCGAAGAACTGATAATCCAGGTATCGTTTTCAAAAAAGTCTCCCGACTTGGGGACTTTGAGGACCTTAGCTAAATCAGCGGCGACCGAAGGCTTCTCGGCAATGACGAGGGTCTTGTTGCCGGTAGGCGTGGAGGTACTTCTAGACTGGGCCGCTTTTTTTGCCATACGGGAGGATTATAACCCTGCGTAAAATTGGTTATAGTCCTTGTTCGGCAAAAGAGTCGTCGAGGGCAGCGATTAATTTGGCAATCGAAGCATCGGTTTCGTCACCCATGTTCGCAATGCGGAAAGTCTTCCCCTTTAATTTGCCATAGCCGCCATCGATCACGAGTTGGTGGCGTGCTTTGAGCGTTTTATTCAAGCGCTCAAGGTCAGCGTTACGGTCGTTCTTAAAGCAATTCAAGCCGCGGGTACCGAATTGAGGGCTAGGTAAGAGCGAGAAACCTTTGGCCAGACCCCATGCACGCATGCGTTCGTTGAGGCGGAGGTGGCGAGCAAAGCGTTGCTCGATGCCTTCAGCTTCGATTTCGATGAGCTTTTGTTGCAAGCCGTAGAACAACGAGATGCAAGGCGTCGAAGGCGTCATGCCTTTCGTGTGGTTGTCATGGAACTCGATTAAATCGAAGTAGTAGCCACGGTCAGGGGATTGTTTGGCGCGTTCGCGGGCGCGCTCACTGACGGCGAATATCGCCAAGCCAGGAGGCAGAGCGAGGGCTTTTTGGGAACCGGTGAGCAGGATGTCCACGCCCAGTTCGTCTTTATTAATAGGCAACGTCGAGAAGGAGCTCACCGTGTCGACGATGGAAATCACTTCGGGGAATTGACGCACTACTGCCATGATGTCCGCGATAGGCGAGAGGGTACCGGTCGAGGTCTCCGAGTGGATGAAGGTGATGCAATCGAACTTGCCCGTGGCGAGTGCGGTGCGCACGGCTTCAGGGTCGACGGGTTTACCCCAGTCGAATTGTAAAGCCTCGGCGTACTTGCCGCAGCGTTTGGCGACGTCGTTCCACTTGTCGGAGAATGCGCCATTCATGCAGTTGAGGACGCCCTTACGGCAGACATTGCGCAAGGCACCTTCCATGACGCCCCAGGCGGAGCTGGTAGACAGGTAGACGGGGTCTTGTGTGACCATCATCTTTTGCAGCCGAGGCTGCATGTCATTATAGAGTTTTACAAAGTCGCCTGAGCGGTGGCCAATCATGGGCTTGCCCATGGCTTGAATAATGGAGTCCGAGACCGTGAGGGGACCAGGAATGTAGAGACGATAGCTCATCGTTGGAAGGTTTGGAGGAGTTGAGGGGAAACTTGAGGGTTGGCGATACGAACAATTTTACGGTTCTGATCGCCTAAAGTGACCGTCCGGGGTTGCCATTGAGCGGCTTCCTCGGGGGTCATGTCAGCAAAAGTCATGATGACAAGCAGGTCGCCAGCCTTACCTAAGCGGGCCGTGGCGCCATTGAGGCAGACCTCGCGGGAGCCGGCGGGGGCGGGGATGGCATAAGTCTCGAAACGGTGACCGTTGGAGATATTTCCCACTAAAATGCGCTCATAAGGTAGCATTCCCACCAAGTTCATGAGTTCCTCGTCAATGGCGAGGGAACCCTCGTAATCGAGTCGGGAGCCGGTGACTTCGGCTCGGAGCAACTTGGTGCGCAACAGGTGTACAAGCATGGCGCGTAGATGTCCTTCTCAATCGGGATGCTTGCCTGCGTCAAACAACTTTGCATCAATTCGTCCATGTCCGCCAAACATCGAGGCCTCTTTTCTTCCCTTGGGGAAGCTGTGGCTGGCTTTGCGGTGGACGTGGTTTATGGCCGTCGCAAGGGACTCGGCGCCCAGCTCTTAGGGGCCTTTTTATTGGGCCTTTCATGGATTTTTGAAGTTTTGGTCCGTCTCCGTCTCTGGCTCTATCGCCACCGCCTTTTTCGCGATACCCCCTTGGGGTGTAAGGTCGTGGTCGTAGGCAATTTAACCGTGGGGGGGACGGGAAAAACGCCCGTGGTACTCAAAATGGCCCAAGTTTTGGCCAGTCGGGGGCGAAAAGTGGCGATTTTATCCCGTGGTTATAAGGGAGCGAGTGATTCGATGCCTAAGCGCTTTTGGCGTTGGTTGACTCAAGGTAGCCGTCCCGACCCTTTGGTGGTGTCGGATGGTAAGACAGTTTTAGTCGGGCCAGATGAGGCGGGCGACGAGCCTTATATGCTCGCTTGTAATCTTTGTCGCGAAGGCGTCGTGGTAATCGTCGATCGGAATCGGGTCGAGGGCGGACGTTTTGCCCTACGACGTTTTGGCGTGGATACGATTTTGCTCGATGACGGTTTGCAGTACCTCTCGCTCCGGGGGCAAATTAATTTACTCTTGGTGGATAGTCATGATCCTTTTGGTAATGGTCATTTGTTGCCGCGCGGGATTTTGCGGGAGCCAGTCGCTAATTTAAGTCGGGCAGATTATGTTTTTGTAACCAAGTCGTCGGGGCCGCCTAGTGCGGAGCTGACGGCGTTGATTCGAAAACACAACCCGAAGGCTGAAATCATTGCCTGTGCGCACCAAGCGGTTGAGCTGATTGAAGTGGATGGTCCGGGTCGTTTTACGATGGACGCACTGAAGGACCGTCGCATCGCCTGTTTCTCAGGGATTGCGACGCCCGAACGTTTTGAAGAAACTTTATCGGCACAAGGAGCGCTCTTAGTGGCCCGTCGACGCTTCTTGGATCACCATGCTTTTAATGATGAGGATTTAGACGAAGTTTTGGACCAAGCTTTGCGGGCTAAGGCTGAGATGATTGTGACGACCGAGAAGGATGCCGTCCGTTTACAAGGTCGTTTCCGTCCGCCCGTCCCCTTGGTGTTTGTACGTTTGGACGTCCAAATCTTAGGAGACACCGACGGTTTTTATACCGCGGTAGAGCGAATCTGTTTAGGCCCCTCGGTGAACGCGCTTAATCGCTGACCGGCGTTTCGGCTGCGCGGCGGGCCAACTGCAGGAAAGAGTCTTGAGCGCAGGGAGAAAGCCGTCCGAGTGGTTC
>Ga0214175_1000058_pt1 | contig 43782 bp, 50 predicted proteins | sample TroBogEpilimnion_17_FD_153013 | JGI IMG/M metagenome (GOLD analysis project Ga0214175, IMG submission 153013) | Freshwater microbial communities from Trout Bog Lake, WI - 09AUG2007 epilimnion | ecosystem: Environmental > Aquatic > Freshwater > Lake > Epilimnion/Euphotic zone | place: Trout Bog...
GTACCTTCATTACCGCCTGTTATACCTTGACCCCCACCGGTAAGCCCGGCATAACGATAAACACTTAAATCTCCAAACGGCATTAATAACGGGCCGTTTTCTACCGCGAACGGCAAATTAACTAAATAAAGATTAGCTGAATTTGATACACCTGTAAACGCAGATACTGATATATTAAAAGTGCAATACACATATCTACCAGTCTTTATATACGCCCCTACTGGTGTACCGCCACTATAACCTACAGCAGACAAAGCATACCCGGCGGCTGATATTTGAGGTACCCAGGTACCGCTAATTTGTGCTGCATAAGTACCAGATGGTGGCGCTACATAAGCTGTTGTTTGAAACGACCCGTCACCAAACGTGATACCAGCACTTGCTACAGGCACTTTTACACCGGTATTATCAATAACTAAGTCTAATGTGCTTGCACCAGTAACATCACCTTTTGTAGCATTATAAAAACGCCATTCTGTACCAACCGACTGACCGCTAAAACTTTCTGTAGCTACTGCTTCAATAAATGAAGGAGAAGTAGTAGAACCGTTTGGCTGTGTAAAACCACTTAAAGCGTTATAACCGTTTGCAGTGATCCTAAAAATAACGTCTCCGGATAGTGTATATGTTGGTGTGGTTGCTGTACCTCTTGCTGTACGACCAATAAGTTGTGGGAATACACCAACCCCACTGTTTGAGCCAAATGAATCATATACAATACGATTATTTAAGTTGTCATTGCCAGTAACGTGCATCATCACCCCAGCGTTAGTGACTAGTTGTGTTGTACGCGAGCTACTACCGATAATATTAAATGCTCCAATACTGTTTGCTGAAGCTGCAGCTGTATAAGTTGTAACATTACCAGCGCTATTTGCGTAAAATACAGTATTATTGTTAGTGTCTAATATTTGTAACCCGGCAGAACCTTTTGCTAAAGTAAAAATATTACTAGTATTATCTAGAGCAACACCGGTTAAACCGGCTGTAGCATTAGCTAAGTTAACAGAACCGAAACCTAACCAGATATCTTTAAACGGTCTTTGTACTGTACCAATAGACCAGGCAGTGGTTGAAGGAACGATTGTTTGTTGAAAGTAGTTATAACTCATATTATACGATATCCCAGTTGTTGTTAAAGATTAAATGTAAGCACCCATATGGTCCAACTAACTGAGCGAATGTTAACCCGTCAATAAGGTTTGGTCCTGTTGCAGATACTGTTATTGATTTTGTTACACCGTCTAAAGCTCCAGATTCATCTTTAATATAGTAGTTCATACCTGCAACACCAACTGGTAACTGAACAGTCATTGCACCGTTATAGTTTATACCAACTAAGTAGTCGCTTGATTGTACATTATAAGAAGAAACAGATACGGATGAAGTATTGACTAGTACCCCTGCTGTTACACCAGTGTTTACTATTGCTCTTTCATTTACAACTATACCAGTTGTAATAGAGGTTGCAAGTAACATCGGCTTGGATACAGTACCTATAGCACTTGGAGAAATAGTAGTTAATGCACCAGATAAACTAGGACTTAAATAATAACCTTCTCCTGGGTTTAATCCTGTTAATCCTGTAATAATCCCGTCGTAAACAATAGTAAATGTACTACCTGTAGAAGACTGTACAATACCAGCTGCCTGTGAATGCGCAGCGCTATCAGCTAGTGCTAAGAACCAGCTTCCGTCTACGTTACTTAATCCAACTACTTGCCCGGCGCTAAATGTATTGGAGTATGTAATGACCTGACTAGAAATGTTTACTGTACTACCAGATATACCCGAAAAACCGCTATAACCAGAAATACCTGAGAAGCCACTTATACCGCTAAAGCCTGAGTAACCACTTATACCAGTAAAACCAGACGTACCAGTATAACCTGATGTACCAGACCAACCAGAAATACCTGAGAAGCCACTTATACCACTAAAGCCTGACTGACCAGAATAACCTGAATACCCTGACCAACCGCTTATACCTGAAAAACCTGATATACCAGAAGCTCCACTAAAACCAGAATAGCCTGAAATACCGCTAAAGCCTGATATACCAGAAAAACCACTAGTACCAACAAAACCACTATAACCACTAAAACCTGATATACCGCTCGCACCTGACCAACCAGAAGTACCAGAATCACCTTTTATTTGACCAACATCAGTCCAAGTTGTACCACTATATACCCATAAGTCGCCAGTATTTTCATCTATTACACCATTACCAGCTACTGCACCAGGAAATGCTGCATTTAAAGTAGCTTGTGGGTTACCGCCAACAGTTGGTACCGTACCAATAATAGTAACTGAAGTACCGTTTTTACCAGAGTAACCAGATATACCGCTAAAACCGCTTATACCAGTAAAGCCCGACCAACCCGATATACCTGAGAAACCAGATATACCAGTAAAGCCGCTATAACCGCTAATACCACTAAAACCTGATATACCGGAAGTGCCTGTAAAACCACTGTAACCACTTATACCGGTAAAGCCTGACCAACCCGATATACCACTAAAACCAGACGTACCAGACCAGCCAGAAATACCTGAGAAACCAGATATACCGCTAAAACCTGACTGACCAGAGTAACCAGAGTAACCTGATATACCTGTAAAACCTGAAATACCAGTATAACCAGATATACCTGTAAACCCGCTATAACCACTAATACCTGTAAAGCCTGAAATACCGCTGTACCCGCTTATACCTGAATAACCAGACATACCAGTATAGCCTGAATAACCACTTATACCGGTAAAGCCGCTGTAACCTGAAATACCAGTGTAACCAGATATGCCAGTATAACCACTGTAACCGGTGAAGCCTGAATAACCTGAAGTACCGGCAGCGCCTTGAGCACCTTGTGCGCCGTTTGTACCAGCTGCACCTTGAGCGCCGGCTGAACCTGTAGTACCGCTAAAGCCTGAATAACCAGAAGTACTGTTACCAGAAAAACCAGATATACCACCTTGACCAGCTACCTGTATTTCGAACCAAGGGTTAGTATTTACTGGAAAATCTGTATTACCATTAATACCCACGTTACCAGCGGTATTGTTTAGTAGCTGTAAAGATACATTAGTAGTTGTTACCGGAGTAATAATAGCTGCAGCAATACCACCAGCCGCTAAATACGCAGCATTACTTGTAGTACCGTATGTCGGGCTTACACTACCTATTTGCGTGCCTGTTGTAGTATTAACCCAACCAAAAGCAACTTGACCACCGCCAGCACTAGCAGAAACTGCAGGTACCTCAGCTCTTAATGAATATGTGTAACCAGCAGATAATGTAATAACACCGGTAGAAGTGTTGAGCGAGATATAACCTTGACCAAGATCGGCGTCAGCAGTATTAAACACTACAGCACCGCTTAATGCTATTGCCTGTCTGGTGTTTCTACTACCTCTTAAATAAGGTACTGGAGCAGGATTACCTGCAGGACCTGTAGGACCGCTATAACCAGAAGTACCAGTAGTACCTTGCGCACCAGTAGCGCCTTGAGCACCGGTAGCACCTTGCGCTCCATTTATACCGGAATAACCTGAAGTGCCTATACCGCTAAAACCACTATAACCCGAGGTACCACTATCCCCTTTAATTTGGCCTACATTAGTCCAGGTTGTACCACTATATACCCATAAATTACCGAGTTTTTCATCGATAACCCCGTTACCTACAGTTGCTGCAGAAAAAGCAGTGTTTAAAGTTGTTTGCGGGTTGTTCGGTGGGTTTATATTTACATCTGGTACAGTACCGATAATAGTAACCGAAGAACCGTTTACACCGGAATAACCAGAAGCACCCATTGGTCCGTTATTACCGATAGCTCCTTGCGCACCTTGTGCACCTGCTGCGCCAGAATAGCCTGAAATACCGCTGTAACCAGAAACGCTTGAACCACCACCGCCACCTGTGTAAGCTGTTGTCTGTATTGAACCATCAGGAAATACTAACGTACCACTTAAAGTACTGTTAGGTAAGGTTAATGCACCGCTTGTATCAAATGTCCACCGCGAGCCGTACCCAGCCACATCAGGATATGAATCTCCTGTACCAATAACCATAGCACCATCGGCGCGAGTTCTTGCGTATTGAGAATCATTACCTAAAAATAGACTTGTTGCACTTAATGCTCCAGTAGTTAAATGTAAATGATTACCTTCTGCTACTGTTGGGTATAGTAATAACTGTTGGTTAGGATCACTACCACCAGCTGGGGTAAGTGTTATAGCATTGCCTATACCTGCAGGGCTTGTACCTTCTGTAATAGTTCCACCTGTAGGTAGGGTAAACGTACCACCGTTAGTACTACTATATGTCCAAGTAATTGCTGGACTATTGACAGTAGTAATTTGTACCCCGGTTGAATTAGCTGTAACATAAGACTGATTGTTGTAGTTTAATGTTACATAGCCGTAGGAAGAGGTGTTATTAATAATATCTAAGCCAGCATTACTATTAACTCCGATTTGTCCTTGACCACTTGGTAATGTTATAATACCAGGTAATGTTAAACTACCATCTGTGCCAAAGTGCCATTCGTACTCATTGTTCTCATAGTCAGTGTATAAGTAGATTCCACCTGCCTGAATGTCGATATAACTATTGCCATCGCTGTTAAGTAACCCTAAACTGCCACTATTAGATTTAATAGAGCTATTATCTGGAGTTGTTAATACACCATCAGTACCATATGTCCAAGTCTTGCTACTACCACCACTTGAACCTGCCCCTGGTGTGTTTGTAGCTAATGTAATAACACCAGCGTTAACTGTACCTATAGCAATATTATCTACTGTTGGGTTTGTTCCACCGTTACCCCACACGCTAACATAGCTCTTACCATAGTTACCTAATGTAACACCACCTTGTAGAGCACTATTTTCAAATATATGTATGTCGTTATCTACCGTAGGGTAAAGAGCTAATGTATTAGGTGAATCAACAGTAGGTTGTATATTAATACGACCACCATCAACTCCGTAGCCTGGTCCTGTTAAAGTAGAAGCACTAAATGATATATTGCCTGTATTACTGCCTGGGCCGTATGTAAGTTCTTTTGTATCAGTATTATAATACACAGCATTTGTAACTGTACCTGGGTCATTACGTACTGGATTTACAAAGAAACCACTACTTAACGCCGGGGTAACGTTACCTGTTGCATTAATAACAATACTATTAGAAACTTGATAAGGGTAATCACTTTCCGAACCACCGGCATAATGTCCAATAGCAATAGCATTATTACCTTGTTGATAATGACCAGCAAATCTACCGATAGCAATAGCGTGTCTGCCTTGATCGGTTGCGCCTGCGTGATTACCGATAGCAACTGCTTGATCGAGTTGACCTGCATTACCAGCATATGTACCGATAGCAACTGAATCAGTATGCTGATCTGTATTACCAGCTTGTAAACCAATAGCGACTGAATCTGCAGCCTGAGATGTGATTCCTGCACCTGTACCGATTGCGATTGGGTTAGTAAAATTATTAACTCCTGTATAAGCTGTGGTTTGTATTGAACCGTCTGGGAATACTATTGTACCGCTCAACCCTATACTTGTACCAGCTTGAGAAGCTGGATCTATTGCTGCTGAAGGTAATATTAACCGGCCACTTAAATCAAAATTCCAATTATTAAATAGGGATCCACCGTTATCTACACTAGTTTGTATCCAGGCCCCGTCGTCTTGAGCAAAAACTATTTGATTAAAGCTATTACTATATATACCTGCTGAACCACCTGGTGGTGCAATAATTTCTCCTGAACTTATTGCTGATTTATCGCTAAAAGCTATCGCAGTACCGTTATTAAAGTACAGATTACCATCTGTAGATAATGTAACTGTATTTGAACCGTTTATAAGTTGGTCTGTAGGACCACCACTACCACCACCCGATAAACCAGGAAATAAGTTTCTATTCCAATACATAAATTATGGTCCTACTCCGTTCAAGGCTTTAATAGCAGCAGCTATTCTGTCTAAAGCTCCTTGTATTGTTGTAGGTGCAGCTCCATTCCAGTTTGAAGGTACAGCAGGTGTATATGCCCCTGTATACGCTGTTGTTTGTGTAGAGTTGTCAGCAAAATTAATTGCACTTACCGAACCAATCTGTAAAGTGGTAGCAGCTTCTAGTGCACTTAAATAAACTGTACTTGTAAAATCGTTATACGAAATTTCAAAATTGGTATTAGCAGAAGGTGCTGTAGTACCAATATAAGGGGTATTGCCAACTGTTAAAGCCCGGGCAAACAAACCGTTAGTACCTATAACTGAAACACCAGTACCGCTCAATGCAGCATTATTAGTAGAAGTTACTAAGATAGCAGGTGTATCATCATGATAGTCTGTGTTAGCTGCTAGGAATATATTAGAGTTACTATTAGTACCCATTATACCCAGAGTATCGATACCAGCTGTAGTAAAGTTTGGAATGTCTTTTACCGTATAAGCGGTTCCTACGAAATCTCCTGGAGCTGTGTTTATTCTATAAAATTCTACCCAATTGCCGCCGGTATTAGAATTTTGACAGTCATCCTTAATCTGTAGGCCTGTACCTAACGTTTCTATAATAACGTAACCGTTATTTGCAGAAAGAGTAATATTACCGTTCTTAAGAGGGTTTTTGGTACCAATTTTATAGCTATCAGCTAGCATCTCTAAATTCTGAGATGCACTCATAGTAGAGGCTTGAGTTGAAGACTTAGCTCCAAAATGAAGGTTAACAGCTGAATTTAAATTATAAGTTGTATCTCCAGCTAATAATTCCCCGCCTATGTTTAGATTTGGAGTCGATAACCCGTGCCTGCCGGTAACCTGTACTTTACATCCTGATAAGCTATTGTTTACAGATGGTATGTATATACCCGGTACATTATATAAATTATAGTCAGGAGTACTAGCTAAGTAGATACCTGTGTTATAGGTGTTACCTGTAAATACAATACTTTCATTATCTTTGCCTTGTATTGGGAAGTTAAGAACATCTCTTATTGAATAAGCTGTACCATTAAATACCCCTGCACCACCGTTTGTTCTGTAAAATTCTATCCAACTACCACCGTATTGAGTGCCTTGTACATTATCTTTAATTTGTAAACCGGGTCCAATTGATTCAATAATTGTATAGCCGTTATTAGCAGATAAAGTAATATTACCGTTTAGTAGCGGATGAGTAGTACCAATAATAATATCATTTGAAAGTATTTTTGTCTTTTGACTACCGCTTAATACTGTAGTACCTGTAAGATCATCTGGATAAATTTCAAAATTAATTGCAGATGTGGTAGTAGTAGTATTATAACCAGCATATGTTAATTGCCCGCCAACAGTAAGTTTACGAGAAAGTAAACCGTTGTGACCTAACACCTCTATTTTATAACCTAGTAAATCATTGTTTACAGAAGGTATATAGATTGCAGGTATATCTTGATTATAATCTGGGTAAACTGAAAAATATAAACTCGAATCATTATGAGAACCTAGTAACGATAAGGCCTCTGTAGTGCTGCCTGGGGTTGCAGGCCATGTCGGAGAATCTTTTATAGAATAGCCTGTACCTACAAATATTCCAGATGCTCCATTAGTTCTATAAAATTCTATCCAATTACCACCATAGATTGTACCCTGAACATTATCTTTAATTTGCAGACCCGGACCATCTGATTCAATAATTGTATAGCCGTTATTAGCAGATAAAGTAATATTACCATTTAACAACGGGTGAGTAGTACCAATAAAAATATTGTTACCGTATATATTAAAACTATCCCCATCAGAACTTAAACGTACTGTCGTGTTGTCTGTTTTAACATTAAAATTTGCTTTAGGGCTAGTGTAATACCCGTCAAAATTATCTGGATTAAATCTTAGCTGGCCGCCAATAGTAAGTTCTTGAGCTATTACACCAGGGCCATTTAATTCTAATTTGCAACCTAAAGCAGCATTGTTTATTGATGGTACATATATACCAGGCGCCGAATAAGGGTCTCCAAAACTTGAAACAAAATATAAACTTGTATCGTTAGTGTTACCGTTAACTACTAAAGCATCTATCGGGGTGGTGCTTGAAGATAACGAGCCAGTAGGTAATAAATAAGGTAAGTCTTTTACATTATACGCTGTACCATTTAATATATTAACCGAGCTTGTACTGTTTACTCTATAAAATTCTAACCAAGAACCACCGTATTGGGTGTTTTGTAAATTGTCAATTAATTGAGTACCTGGACCATCTGTAATATGTTGTATGTAACCGTTATTAGCAGAAAGAGTAATATTACCATTTAATAAAGGACTTAAAGTACCTAAAAGTACTCTTGCAGCTTTAATATTAATCTGGTCGTCAAGATGATTTCCTGTACCACCATATACGTCGATCTCAATATTACGAGTAGGGTAGCTCGTACCTCCTTGCGTACTTAAAGCAGAGACTTGCAACGTTAACGTATTAATATCTGCGCTTAAAGCAGATACAGCTGCATACCCCACATTACCCACATTTGCACTTAAAGCGGTTAAAGCAACATTTAAGTTCGAAAAGTTTTGATTTATTATAGAACGGCTGTTCTTAAGAAAATCTAAAGGCTGTATGGTGGTAATCTGGGCCATGATAGGTCTTTATTATTTAGTATAAACACATAGATGTTTACACTGTTAGCCAAGTATATGTGTTACCATCCCAGGTAAATGTAGCGTTCATCCAGTTAATATCTACTGGGTTGACTGTGACAACTTTAATACCGCTTAAAGCGTAAGGTTGTTGTACAGGCATACCAGGTTGATATGAATCTTTAGATAAAATAGAATATCCAGCCGGGTTGGTTACGATAATATCGAAATATCCCCCGTTTGCAGCATCTGCCGGTGCCTGATAGTTAACAATTAGTTTATTATTGTTAACAATAGTATAATTTAATACTGGTACTGCATTTTGGATATCAGGATAGTAAGCAGATAAAGATGGTACTCCTGAAAATGCTGAAAGAGTAACATTATTGTTATACCCAAACATACCAGGAACCGAAGCACTTAAGTATACACCGTTAGTATGGTTGTAAGAGTCTCCCAATAAAGTACATGTACCTGAAAGACTTGTAGGTGTTATCCACCTGTCTGTATATCTTGTTACAGGACGAGCAGAAACTGTTACAGTTTCATTATAAGGTGTGCCATTTAATTCGTTTAATATATTATAAATTGAACCATATGCAGATTCGTCTTGAGGTATAGCAGAAACAGCATAAAAATTGCTATCAATTTTAAATATTCTACCAACAGGGTTTTGTGTAGATTTGAATAACCAACCTTTAATTGTAAAAGTAGTATCACATGTAACTCTTGTACGTTGTAAATCTGTTAAGTCCATTGGATAGCCCATTTTTAGAGCTCCATCCCATAAAACTTCAGTTCTTATTTCTTGGTTTGGTAAAGACTCGTTAGTCGTTGAAATTACAAAATAAGGATCACTCCAAGGAACAAAATTACTAAGAATTTGATCCATATCGGTTTGAAACCGAGTTACAATATTAATGTTAACTGCAATATTAACCGGTACTGGCTGTAAAGTATGAACACTAGCTATATCGGTAGAATTTGAGTTATAATAAGAACCTCCGAGTTTATTAAAGGCTCTATTAACATCACGAGATATTGAAGCTATACTAAAAGCTACAACAGGTAACGTTATTGTCTGCGCTTTATCTACTAAATCGTGTAGCACTCTTTGTTTTGCTGAATAAACATAACGAACCGCTACCGAAGCCCCGGGTCTTCTTTGATTATCAAATCGTTTTACTACAGCGCCATCGAAAGCCTGCAAGAACTGCGTTAGTAAATCCTTGATCTCCCAATGGTAATTATATTGTTGCACAAATTATACTTACGCACTTCTGTATATTCTGTCTAGAAAGTGCTTTGGTAATTTATCTTTGCAATCATTTATAATTTTACTAGCTAATCCGTCGAGAATATAAGTACAACTCTCGTCGTCTTTAGTTCTCGTACATCTACCCGCTGCCTGGATTAAAGTTATAAGCATTTTCATACGGTACCAATCCGGGTCTTTATCAGATAGCATCTTAATTCGCTTGTTTCCTAACGGAAGATATGGTAATTTTATAATAATTTGCCATTTTCCCAGGTCTCCTTTAAGATCTAACCCCATAGTCAATGAAGGACTTACTATAACTGTAGGATCAGTACGTATGCTATGCTCTTTTATTATGGTTTCGTTAGTAGTTCCTTCTTCTCTATACAGAAATCTCTTACCATTTAACTTTCTCTGCAACTCTTGTGTAATTTTAAATGTGTGGGTATGTATAATTCCCTTCTCATCTTTGTGATAGTTAGCAATTTTTACTGCTTCTGCTAAAACCCCTGGTAAGTTCTTCTCTAATAACGCATGATTTAATGGAAGCTTATCACCTAACACTATCGGGCTTCTTTTTGGATCAAAAGTTGAGGGTACTTCTATATATTTGTAATCTGTTATACCTAAATTTTTAGCAAAAATATCACGGTCTACAATGGTCGCACTCATTAATACAACTACTTCAGCAAAATCAAACAAACAGTGCGTTAGTCGATCAATTTTTAACGGTGTTACTACTACTTTTTCAGCATCTTTTTCAACAATATATTGTGCATCATCCCAATGATTAATGGTATGCTTGATGGCATCACAAAGATCTTTACGTTGTCTTTGTTTAGATAGCTCAATCTTGTTTTTTTCAAAACGAGAACGCTCGTTAAAGCTGTCAATTGCGTCTTCTACTGCTCCCTGCACGTCTAATAACCAACCGAGTACTTTAGGCTGAGATTCGCTCTTTAGCTTTTCTGTTTTTACCCCGAGGTAATCTAAAGATTTATAATTAACAACAACAGAAAAGTTTTTAACGATTTCATCTTCTACTTCTGATGCTTCATCACATACAATAATTTGTCGTCTTTTGACATGATCAGGTAAATTAAAGAAAGAAGCATAATTTAATACTGTAAATTTATCAACTAATGCTTCGTTACGCATTTCATAATACGGGCATATACAGTTACCCCAGCAACTCTTCTTTTGATTAGGAGAAATAACGCAGGGAGCCTGATCTACTGTAAAACTGTCATCAATTTCACACTGATAATTGGTTTTACCTTTAAAAATAGTACTATCATCAAACAACTCTCCGTATTGATCCTGTAATGCTTTGGTTGTAGTTAAAGCAAATAAACCATGATTAGGGAACCGATTAAAAACAGGCGGAAAATCTTTGTCAAACGCCTGATAGTTATTAACTAATTTTTCGTATTCTGAATCTGCTTTATTAGTCGTATTAGAAAGTGTTTTACTAAAAAATGATTTACCTGAACCGGTAGGTGCCTGTACAATAATAAATTTTGTACCGGAATTAATAGCCTCTTCTATCTGTTGTAACCCCTGAATTTGGTGTTCTCTAGGAGAGTGAGGTGCAGGAAAATAGCTAAGCAGTGGTTTTTCTAACTTCATTTAATTTAAAGATACAGTATACAGTATCTTTATTATTTTACAAGGACGAAATGGTCATTACACTATCATAAAACCGACTATTTTTAATTTTATTAACACCTTTAAGGGTTAGTAATAGTTCGTAGTCGTTTTCTGCAAGGGTATCCAATTTATAATCAAAATACACTTTGCTTTTTTCCAAATAAGCTGAATATGGAAACGGTATTTCAAACGTTTCTCTTTTCTTTTCGTTTACTAATATAAATGATAGGTAATTTCCAGACAACTTATACAGCAGTAGCTTACCGCTTTTGTAGTTTTTTTGTTTAAAACTAAAAGCAACGTCTCTTTGTAGTAAAGGCTTTAATAATGCGTCAATTTTGTCGGTCATGTGTGCATGAATGATACTTTTTGTCCTTCTGACATCTTGGATAAGACTCTATTGAAAAAGTCCCAGAATTCATCTGGTGGTGTAGTTTTAATAGCTCTTACCACTTCAACATTTTCAGCTGGAACTAACCTAAAATCTTGCATAATAATATCCCAAGTAAGTACTAAACCTTTTTGTAGCGGGTTAAACTTAAGCCTACCCGGAGCACCATGATAATTTAACGCTAAGCTACCTTGCACACTAGTTAATAAATTTGTATCGTTAGTAGCAAGCATTCTTCTTATTGTATTACCAGGTAAAGGTCTCCGTCTATCAAATCTCAGTTCGACCGCATGGCCTTTTAAGATTTGTTCTAGTGCTCCTGGAGACATACATATTACTTAGCAGGGGTAGCCCTTCCAAAAATACGTTCTTCATTTAAGAATACTATATTTTTTAATCCATTCATCTTGGCGCATTTAATACCAAAGTTACTTGGAAATATTACATGCTCTCCGACCTTAGTCTTACAACGAGGGCCTGTAATGATAACCTTAGCTACACGCCAAGCAGATTGAACCATATTAACTGGTACAAAAATACCGTCTCTCATGATTTGCGTATTATCTTCATTACAATCTGCAAACTGGCACATCATAATATCATCTAAGAGAGATTCAAGTTTCCAATCACTAAGATTGATATCAGAACCTATGTAATTGTCAAGCTGAACAAGACCCTTAACATTGTCTGTTTGTACGTCTTCATTAGCTTTTAAAGCTTTTTCACGATCTTCTGCATTAATGCCCTGGGCTTTTAAATCTTTTTCAATTTTATAAGTTAGATTTTTCTTCATTTGGTAATTTTAAATTAAATTGTTCTATGTATTGACTTACTTCTCTACTAGAAATTTCAAGATTACTTGCAATCTTTAATAGTGTTTCGTTAGACTTCTTAACCGTCTCTTTTTTAGTCTTTTTAATATAAAAAATCTTTTTAAATCTACAAGTCGGTATAACTGTGTCTAATGCAGCATACCAATCTCTATTATTTTCAAGGATTTTCCAGTATCTATTGGTAGTATCATTAACTAATGACGTAACAGACGTGGAATACATAGTACACCAACGCTGGATAAGGAACGGTTGAAATTCCTTATCCTCGTTAATGTTTGCTAACTCTTTATCAGGATCTTTTTTGTATAATATGTTGTTTAAATGTGTGAACATATTAAACAATCACCTTAGAGGTAGCAACAAAGATGTTATCTACCATTTGGTAAAATTGTTGATGTACCTGTAACTGAAACTTCTCTGCTTGTTCAGGTGTTAGGTTAGTGCTATATGCAAAAGCAGGGGCTTGTTTACCAGCAGTAATGTTGATACCAGTGTGTCCGATAGCTATATTATCCTTAGAATAGGTAATACTAACTGAAGCTTTACCTTTTTGTTGTACTACACCACCTTGTGTAAATTCTCCGTGTACGATTAAGTCATCACCTTTCATTTCGATAGGCTTCTTAATATACGTATGTAAAGTATTAGCAATTGCTGTATTAAACAAACGCTGAAAACAAACTGCACCGAATGGATCTAAGTTAGGTATTTCCCAACAGAAGTTAATCATAGATTCACTATAGATATAGTCTTTTTCTAAAGAATCTTCTAAATCGATAAGATTTAATGTAACTTCTACGGGTGCAACATAGCTAACAATATTACCCACAGCTAGAGTCTTATCTCTAAAATACTTGTAAGCAAAACGCTTGTGAATAAAATCGCCGTTATAGATAGTTTGGTCTTTGATAATCATAGTAGTATTGTATTATAAAAATTAATATTGTCCAGTTCTTGCTTTGTTAATAAACCAGTCTTGTCCAAGTCTAAATTCGTCTGAATAGTTTTGTAGACCTGGGGAAGCATGTGTAACACCAATGTTAGTGGTACCAAGTTTAAGTTTAGCTTTATTACATTGTAAACTAAAGTCTAGGTCGTAGAAGTGGAATTTAGATGGACATGTTTCATCAAAGTTAACACCAACTTCAGATATTTTTTTAGGGTTAAATGCTAAGAACAAACCATCTAAAAGAGCCACTCTACCATTTTTACCAAATGTGGTGTTAAATACACTGTTTTTACCCATATCTACATGGTTAACACCGCCTTTTAAGTCTTCCTTAGCACACATTAAGTGCCACAATGCAGGTGCTTGTATTTTAGGGTTAACCCCGCCTGCTAAACCCACCACGTCATATTGTTTTAAGGCTTGTTTTAGTTTTTCTATCCATTTTTCATCAGTAATAACAACATCATCATGTGCTAGTACTAATATACAGTCTTCGTCTTTAAGAGAGTTAATAAAAGAGTTATAAACCTTAGCAATAGCAGTCTTATTATTAAAAGCCCCATTTACGATTTTAACATTTTCTAAGCCTTCACTATTAACGATAGTGAATTTACTTCTCTCCTTGAGATTAGAGTAGGAGGTAGCAGTAGAACAAAAACCAATATAAACGTTCATTAGTCTTGTATGATAGTTTCGCGAGGAACGTTAGGAAACTTCTTAGCAATCTCGTCTGGTGTTACGTCATCACTAATACCAGTTTTATAGATAAAAATATTATGCAGCTTTATATTCTTGTCATTTATTTTTTCTGCAAGATCGAGTATACGCTTACGATGTGCTGCGGTGTGATCTGAACACACATCACAACTAGCCGTAAACAGTAGTGATTCTACAAGTAGTTGTTTCTCTTCTGTATTTAACTGTAAGCCTTTCATATAGTGCTTACAGTATAAAGGTTTATAAAAATAAATCTACTACTATTTCCCGAAAAAATGAATTAATAAATCAGTTACACTGCTTATTAAAGCAACCCAAATAGCTGTTTGCATATGCCAATGTAAGCCTTGCTGTTTTTGGTGTTTTGCATCACACTTATTAATAGCGGAGTACATTTCGTTATGGTATACTTCCATTAGGTCTCGAGTTTCATTAAAACGACTATCCATTTCTGTTCTTAAATGCGTCATGTCATTGTTAAGTGTTGCAACTTGTTGCATTAAACTCGGGTGACCATTACCGTCTCGAACAATCTTGCTTATATTGGCTAGATCTTCTTTAACGTTAACTATATCCCTATTGATATAGTCTATAGCGGTATTTCTTTCGGGTGCTTTGCGTGAGGGCATGCATATATTTAGAATATAAAGTATGGAGATTTGTGCTTAAATCTTCCAGCTGGTACTATACTGTTGTAATCCTGTACGGCATATATAATACCCTCATTTAAAGGTACGCTTTCGTCAAATTCTGTAGATGAAAAATCCCCGGTCTTGATATTTGCAAATAAAGTGCTACCGCTTTTAGCTAACCAAGTCTTTTTATATTTTATATTAAAAGCCCAAATTGCATATGTACCTTTAAGAGTTTCAATAGCATCTGATACTTGTAGTTTAATTTCTAACATACGAGGGATAATACAGCTATCAGTTCTACCTGTAAAATCTTCGTCAGGAAAATACTCTTTACATAAACTCTCAAAATTGCTAATAATACCATTATGTGCAACTACCCAATCACCATAAAAAAACGGATGATTGTTTTCTGCTTCAAACTCTCTCGTTTCAACAGTAGGCCCACGAGAATGGTACAAGAAGTATTGACCACGAGTGTGTATGCCTGGCGGGTTAAAACAGTCTATAGGCTCCTTAAACGTGCCTAGTATTTTTTTAGTAGTATACTGACCGTTAGTATCAACTACTAACGCACCGGAGCTATAATAACCTCGGTTAAGGTTATCTTTGTAATGCTCAAACGCTTGTGTTCTGTATTTACTGCCCGCTATTCCGCACATATGTAGATTTAGTATAAGGTTTACAATCGTATTTAGACCAAGGTACCTCTTTTGCATAAGGTATTGGGTCTATTATTTTATTATCTATAAAAGCTTTTAATCTTGCTGAACACGACACACACTCTCCGCATGCTACTTCTTTACCCTCGTAACATGTATGGGTTTGCTTAAAGTTAATACCTAGTTCAATACCTGTTGTGACAACCTCTTCTTTAGAGAACTGCATAAAAGGTGCATTAACTTTAATAACGTTTTTACGGTTAAGACTGTATAGTTCGTTAACCTTATTAAGGAATAACGACGTGCAGTCCCAGTAACCTGAGAAGTCGTCAGTTTGTACTGCACCGTAAAACAGGTCTGAAGCCCCAACAGATTCAGCCCAACCAGCAGCCGTTGTAAGTAGAAGTAAATTTCTAAAAGGAACATAGCTTAAAGGCTGTGCATTACCAATATCATCTTTAGCTTTTGGGATATTTAGATTGGTATTGGTTAAAGCAGACATAGTGGAAATACTTCTAAAGAAATCCATATCTACTATCTTATGTTCTTTAACTTTGCAAGCATCTACCTGATACTTTGCACAGTCGATTTCTCGAATAATCCGTTGTCCGTAGTTAAACGTAATAGCATATACTTCATCGTAATTAAGCTTCTTAGTTACATAGTGAAGTAATATAGAGCTGTCCATTCCACCTGATAATATGACTAATGCTTTTGACATATGGTTATAATAATATAGATCAATAGAAATTCAATAGAAAAGTAGTAAATAATGTATATGAAGAATCAGTTTATAGCCGCTTTTAATGAATCCTTGGATAAAGAGAGTAACGCTGGTATTATGCATTTAAAGGATGTAGAAGCAAAAAAAGCTGGTAAAGATTCATTTAAATTAGGTAATAAAACATTTCCTGTCAAGGAAAAAGGTAAAGTTTTAGATAAAGAAGGTGCTGGCGTTTTACATTTTAAAGATCAAAAAGCTAAAGAAGCTGGCAAAGATACTTTTGAACTAGGCGGTAAAACATTTCCGGTCAAAGAAAACGATCCTAAATGGATTCAACACGCACACGTTAAAAAAGGCGGACTACATAAAGCTTTACATGTACCACAAGGAGAAAAAATTCCTACTGCAAAGTTAAATAAAGCTGTACACAGCAAGAACCCTCATACTCGTCACATGGCACAATTTGCAAAGAACGTTCAAGAGGCATTAGAAGAAAACTTTCAAGAAGCTAAACCAGCTCCAGCTCCAACCCCAGCCCCAGCGCCGGCAGCTCCTGCCCAAGCAGGTGGCGACGACCACGCTGGCTGGGCTAAATCCCTGGATCCAAAAACCGATCCTAAGGCTTTTGACGGTGCATCAAACCCAGCTCTTAAGCTTGATACAGAAGGCGTTGCTAAGGCACGCGAATGGATTAAAAAGCTTGATGATATGGCGACATTCATTAACGGTGCTGATGAAAATAGTTTAAATGCTCAAATTAATGCGTTAGAAATGCGTAACTCTATTCCTTTTAAAGGTATTGTACGTCGTGAAGAAAAGCGTATTACTAAGTTAGCTGAAAATTTACGCGGCTTAGCAGAGCTATTTAAGACTGTTGTTACAAGTTCTGGTAAAAAGATTCACGACGCTACTAGCAAGATAACATCTCGCTAAACAGGTCTTTTGATCTGAGAGTATTGTATTAATCCTCTCATACCCTTATACGTGTTTTGTACAATATTAGTATATTGTATTTCGTTCTGTTCTTGTTTAGTACAGAGTTCGTTTAAATCTTTATATTGACTGTATTCTTTAGGCCAAATAAATACAGACTCTCCTTTATCTAAGAGCTCTTTAGTTACTTTATAAGAAGTCTTATCTACCCACTGATTATCTAGTACATAAACTAATTCATGCATAGGATAGGACTTACGTATTAATTCTAACTGCTCTTGAGTAGGGTGTATACCAGCTAATGCTACACTATTACGTAAGAACATAGCATCAATAGGACCTTCCTGTAAAAATATATATTCTATATCAGGAGATACTTTATCTAAGTTAAATACTCCTTTATCACTATTAACTTTAGACAGATACTTTGCCTTATCTTCATCTTCTTTATATAAAGCTCTAGATTGATATGTTATAATTTTACCCTCTGTATTATAGAACGGAAACACTACTCTATTTTTATGGGTCATATCAGTTAAACTTAACCAGAGTGTTTTAGGTTTATTAATAGCGGTGTTTAAGCGTCTCTTATTAATAAACTCAAGAGCATCCTTAACTACCTGGTTCTCTTTATAAAATGATACCTGATTAATGTCAAATAAGTTAATACTATCGTAGGGTAAGGGATTAGGATTAGCTTTCTTGTAAAAATCTGACTTCTTAATAAGCTCTTCAACAGTATCTGAATGGCTGCCAGACTCTGCTAGTATTTCACTAACAGATAAACCAGTCATATCTTTTATAAACTCTAATCCGTTTTTACTTTCACTGCAGTTATGACAAAATAAGTGATCATCTTCAGCGATGTAGTAAAATCTACGTTTCTTACCTACACTCTTACCTTCATGACAGTATGGACATTCCCCAGCATACGTGTTAGTATTCTTTCTAAACACAGGTCTCTTCGCATATTGAAAGAAGGTCTGTATTACGAAGTTTTGAGGAATAATCATAAAGTAAATATAGTATATGGGTGTTTCAAAAAATAACAAGTATATTCAGGGAATTTATTCACCTATAAATAAAAATAAATACATGGGTTCAAGTAATCCTGTATACAGATCTGCATTAGAAAGAGATTTCTTTTTGTTTTTTGATCAAAATCCTAATGTAACTGCTTGGGCAAGTGAAGGTATAGTAGTGCCTTATTATAACGATGTTGACCATAAAGTACACAACTATTATGTAGACTTAATAGCAGCTATCAAGCAGAAAGACGGCACCGTGCAGAAGTATTTGATAGAGTTGAAACCACACGCTCAAACGTTACCGCCGGTACAGTCAAATAAAAAGAAGAAAAGCACTGTCTTGTACGAACACTTAATGTACCACAAGAATCAGTGCAAATGGAAAGCCGCGAGTGATTACGCGGCTAAAAAAGGTATGAAATTTATTGTTCTTACCGAAAAATATCTTACAGCTCAGTAGGATCAACCGGCTCATCGCGCATATTGATCTTAGGCTCGTTGTAATCAATTTCACCCGGCTCTTCTTCTGGTTCGTCAGCAGTTACTTTTCTACCTGGACGTCCCTTAGTCTTGAAGCCATGCATTTTATATAATGCCTGACGAACTCTATCATACTTTGCAGCAAGTTCTGCTTTACGTAAAGCTTCTGGATCAGGTTCTTGCTCATCCCCACCACCAGTTTGTACATCAGCAATTGCTGCTTTAACAACCTCTGGATCTAGGTTAAGAGGTGTTTCTTCTGAATTTTGAGAACCAATAGCGGCCATCACTTCTTCAGGTGTAGCTTCTGGGTTGTGTTGTAGATAAGTCGCTACTGCATCTTTAGTTCTAAGAGTGTCAGGTAGTTCCTTATACTTTGCACCAGCCGGTTCAGTAGTAGGAGCTGCTTGAGGTGCTGCACTAGCACCACCCTTATTGACCATTTGACGCGCTTTCCAGTAAGGCATACCTTGAGCAACGAGCTTTTCAATTTCAGGGTTCTTTGGCTTAGCCATCTCTAAGTCGAGAGTGTTTTCAGCAATATAGTTAATAGCATCATCAAATTTCATAGGATATAATATTTACTATAATTTGAACTGTTTCTTATCCGTTATACCTAGTTGATCGGCAAGTAGTTGTTGTTCTACTATATCTTTTTGTATTAAGGAATCCTCTTCACCAAAAAACTCGCACTTATCATTAATGTAGAGATTAATCATTGCAATACGCTCTAAAGGTGTACCGTATACAGGTATGATAGGCGGACAATCATCTGCATCAAAGAACCCAGACTTACCACTTTCCCAAGCCTTAAATAAGCCATCAAATATCAACGCAATCTCCCCACGATAAATTGGATCTATATCTCTATTCTCTTTAGTCTGAAGAAGTACGTCGTTTTCTTTAGTTAAAGGTATATAGAATATAACAGAATAAAACTTAACCGCTTCACGTACTTGCTTAACACATCTATCAATGAATGCTTCGTCAATGTCTCCTAAGCCTTTTTCAAAAAGCCATAAAGAATAAACTAAGTTATCAATAGGCGTACGGTCAAATATCATTTTCTTCTTACCGTAGTTAGCCATCGCTTCATCTACAAGAAAATTGAGTATAGTTTCTTGAAATTTTTTATTACCCTCTTTGTTGATCTTAAGTTTTTTACTCTTAATAAGATCGCGGTAAGACTTTTCAGGTCGAGTAAGCTGAGGCCACTGTAATATCATATCATCAACAAGTGTAGACTTGCCGACACATTGTGTACCAATAACGCCTATTTTACTAAGTTTAGAGTGACTCATTTTTAAAATTTACGCTTTATAGTTATATTGGCAACCTCATCATCTTCAGGTGGTTGACCGGTTTCCACGTCTACCCAATCAAGAACGCAATTGTCGGGCGGGTTGTAACCTATAGCTTTAACAAAAGCGTTAAACTGCTCTGTTAGTTCCTCTAAGTCGGCTTGACCATCAAAAGTGATTTCAACTTTACGAGGTGTACCGACGTTAATATCATCTTTAGTGTGTATTAACGTGTATATAAATTTTATCTCTTGCTTCATACTACCTCCTCTGCAATACCGAGTAGTTCAGCAAGTATTAATAAGCCTCCTGCCACTGCAACGTGGTTCATAACAAGAGCAGTACCCGCAGCAATACGGATAATACTCTTAATTAGACTAACATAAAAATGTGCTTTAGGGTCTGGATTGTAGCTCATATATTAAACTTTGAGGGCCTTATCCCAAACCTGTAAGTGCATTCTGTTTGAGAACTTAAAATTATATTTCTTACATAGTTCAGCTACTACAGGTCCAACTTCTAGTAGTTCTTTACGACTACCGCACATTGGCATAATCCATACTTGACTTGAACGTACAGCTACTTCAGGATTATTAAGGTAGTTTTCTAGTACTTCATTCAAGTCTGATTCTTGTTTAGCTACAAACTTAAAACAAGCATCATGTACAGCCAAATAGCGTAATACTTCTGGTTTATAACGTTTATCAGTAGGATCTCCGTTGCTAGATAGTTTAGGGGAAGTAGTATATGTTACATGTACACCAATACGAGACCATTCTTCATCTGGCATAATAGTACCGTTAGTTTCAAAGTCTATATGTAATGTAGGTCTACCAATATCTTCCATTGTTAATGTTCTGCTATAGTTTTTAAACCCCCAACGATCTCTAATAAACTTAACAAACAACAATAAGTTCTTTTGTTGAATAAAAGGTTCACCACCGGTTAACTTAAGCAATGCGCCTTCTTTTAGACGTTCATGATAGTCGTTCTTTTCGAACAGTTGTGCTACTTCTTCAAACGTCATTTTATTCTTCTTAGACCAGCTAACGTAACTATCACAACCGTTTGGAGAGTCTTCACTCTTAAAACCAATACAGGTTAAGTTACACATAGCCATTCTCATAAACACTGAAGGGTAACCAATATAACGGCCTTCACCTTCTAAAGTATAGAATACGAAATCGTCTGAAATAAATAAAGTTGTATTAGGATCAATATTAGACATATAGTTATTATACGGTTTTTTCAAAAATTGCACTGTTACCTTCGTGTTCCCAGACTTCTACTTTTTCACACCAACAACGACCTTGAGTTAAATCATCAACATAGTCATTAGCCATATTATAACAAAACTCAGCGAATCGTTCAATACCTACACCATCTTCCATTACGACTAATTCGATTATACGTTTTTGAGCTAAAAGTTTAAATGTTTCAAGTTCCGGATCATTTATTGCAACAACAGTCTTATGATCGAAGGTTTCTTCTAATTTAGTCTTAAGCTCTTTTAAAGAGCCGAAATCTACTACCCAGTTATTATTATCTAGGTGATTGCAGCTAAACCAAAACTTAGCTTGTAAACGATACCCATGAATAAACCTACAGTGGCTTCTTGCATAGGGTTGACGAAAGGCAGCACTGCCCAACGGTATAACTTTAGTTGATGTAAATTTACCCATACCTTATGGTATAGGCGTAAAAATATTTTTCAACTTAAATTAGGTCTTTAGTATGCTTACTAATCCACTCTTCTAAGATTAGTGGTTTAATGTCGGGTGGGGTAGAAATAACAGCATTACTTTCATCATCTGAATCAAACAAATATCTTTGTATTTCTCTTTTTTCTTCTTTACTTGGAATATTAATGTATAAATCCGATCTCTTATCTTTTATAACTTTATTACCAGCTAAAACTATATCTACACATTTAACTACAATAAACTCATTGACAATATTATAGTTTGCAAGTATATCTATAAACTCTCTTTTATTCTTATTACTTTTAAAATAAAGAAATAATGGTACATCATCACTGTTGTATTTCTTGTTTTTGTATTTAAGTACCACGCAAATATTTACCATCTTTGTAAATAATAATATGGCTGCACGTAAAAATATTATAAATATTAAAGAAGCTGTGGATTTACCCCCTCCCCCACCAATCCGTTTTAACGTGCAACAACCACCTGCTATGGTATCTTACCAGCAGTATCACAATAGTCAGTTTCAACTAACTCCAGATTTTATCAACTACATTAAAAGCGTAGAGAACGGAGTTAAAGCAGGTTTTAAACACGGTATGTGGCATCCTCATAAAAGTGTAGAGGGTGGTACAGATACTATTGCATATGGTCATAAACTTCACCCAGGAGATAATTATTCACGTGGTATAACCGACGCTCAAGCAACAGAATTACTAAAAAAAGACATTACAGCTGCAGCAGACAGAGCGAGACAGATTACTAATTTCAGATTCGGTCAAGGTGCTTGGGAGCGTCTTGATAATACTAAAAAAGAGATGTTAACTGATTTCGCTTTTAACGGTGTGTTAGCAAAGTTCCCAAAGTTTCTAGACGGGGTTGTAACAGGTAATGATAATGAAGTAAAAGCACAGTACATACGCCATGTCAATGGCAAAGAGTTAACAGGCAGAAATCAGGCTTTTGCTAATAGATACTTAAATTAAGCTTTACCTGCTAGTCGGTTAAGTATGTCCATAACACCACCTGGTTTGTCTTTATTATCAACAGTGACAGGCATGGTGAGTACTTTAACATCATCTTCAGTAACTGAGTTTGGGTTGTTACGTACATTCATTATAGCATCCTTAGCAATATCTAAAAGCTCTGTTTCCCAGTTTTTAATTTCTGTTGGACTTTGAGGTGCAGGCTCTCCTGTTTTAGGTGGTGGTTGCGGACCACCAGTTGTGTCTAATCCCTGAGCAGGAGTCGCTGCAGGTGCAGCTGCTGGAACTTGCTCGCCAGGTCCAGCTTCAAGCAACTTAAGAAAAATATCGTTTGCTATTTTATCAAATTTTTTCATATTAAACAGCAGGTGTAACGCCTGAAGGAACACTAACACCAGAAGATGTGCCGCTTACACCACCAGTAGACGAACCAGCCTGTGCAATCTTTTGCAACAAAGTTTGAAGTTTAGTAGGGTCCTTTAAAGCATCAGGTCCGTCAGGGTGAGCCATTAAAGCACCATAAAGCTGTGTGTCGTAGTTGGTCTTAGCTGTATTAATACCACTTACACCTTGTGCAACACCTTGAGCAACAGCTTGAGGGTTAACATCTTCAGAAATTTGATCTAATAACGTTAAAAACTTACTTTTTGGCTTCATTTCAATATATTTACGACTTTTTTGCATATTTGCACTTGATTTTATTTGGCAATAAAGTAATATAAAGTGTCGTCGGTTTAAGGAGTATACCACATACAATAGAAATTATATGTTAATGTTTGTGGACTCAGGAGCAGAGCTCCTTCGTCTCGTCTTGCAGACCTTTTACTCAGTTCGCTGCGCTCACTATATATTATATAATATATGGAGAGAAATCCGCTCATGGCTTAAACAGCGCTGTTAGTGCTTCCAGCCCGAATTTTGTGCAAAACTGTTTAATTTTATTAAAACTATACTTGCTATAATCAATGGAATAGCGAAACTCCTTGAGCTCGGTAGTTATTTCTGTGTATTCCGCGGTGTTTTTGTCAGCATATGCTGTTTTATATGGTTTATCGGTAATATAAAGTAGTATTGGGAAACACTTCCTAATTTCTTTCGCGAAGTTTAATATATCCGTATTGCAAGTATTTTTATCTATCCAAAATATAGTGTTCTTTTTATGTTCTAATTTGGAATATTCTTTTAATAGCGTAGATAATGTGAAATAGTGTACAAGTTTAAGATAATCTTGCTTAGGTAAACTATCATACGTTATAATATTATACTTTAGTAACTCAGCTTTAAACAATGCTTGCGCTTCTGATTCAATCTGATTGAAGTCAGCTAGATAAAGATTGTATTTGAGTTCTTTGAGCTGCATTATTAATTATTGTACTGTTTTTACTCTCTAATGCAAGCTTTTTTAACAAAGCGTCTGGTGCTCTTCCGATACGGCAGTTTATAATGCCATTGTAGTAGCCTTCATTCAACAATACATCATGATCAAACTGTATCTTGGCTTCATAATATGCTAACTCAAATTTACTATCACAAAATTTTAATATTTCAAACGAAAACTTGTCTTTACCTAATTTTTCTATGTCCTTGTTTACGTCGTTTGAAGATGATGTGTAAGTCTTCCAATCAGTTTCTATATCGAAGTGTCTTTTGTTTTTTTTTCCTCTGAGAGGTTTAAGTTTTTTAACGCTTTTAATCTGCTTTTTTCCAAAATATATTTTACCAGACACGGTGTTAATAATACGGTATATAAACCCGTAAGGTAAATTATCATTGTCAATATTTTCATTTGTAATCCAATGGCCTAAGTCCATGCACTCTACTTACATCCCTTTTGGAAATGTTCTACGTTGTAACGGAAGCAATGGCTGAGCCTTGCCATTCATTTTTTTCTTTTTATTTTTCTTGGGTTTTTTACTACCAGCACTACCCCATATGTTTCTTGCATCTCCTGGAGCATAAAAATCGCTTGATTGTCCTGTTACAGGCGCATGAGCTTGGCCTGTACCAAAAGCACTACCGGTTGACATATCTTCTAAAAGCTTAGTATACAAAATATTAAAGTTTTTCACGTAGATTTATTAAATTTATACTATATACTTAGTAAGATTTATGGACTTACTTGACGTAGATAAAATTATTAGTAACTTTCAGGCTGAGCTTGTTAGTGATATTAAAATGGATGAACTTACTATTAAGGAGAAAGCCATGCTTGCACCTACTACTAAACATAAATGGGTTGCAAGAACCACTCAATACAAAAGTACACTTCTAAAGCTAGAACATACTAAGAAACAAAAGATAAAAGCAAAGATAGTTAATTCTCCTGTTGCTTTATCTAAAGTAGCTAAGGATGAAATTATGTACAACGATGATGAAATTGTATCGATTAATGCTTGTATTGACCAAGTAAAGGTAATCCTAGAATATCTTGAAAAAATAGAAAAACTAACCGGCTCGTTAACGTACGACTACAAAAACGTAATAGATTTACAAAAACTTGAAACAACATAATGGTAGTTGAGTTCCAATATGACCCCAAGCGTAAGGAAGTAAGAATCGTATCAGATTACCTTCCTAATATTAAAGAGCACTTTAGTGTTAAAAGCCCAGCTGCTCGTTTTAATCGCTTTCAACGGTTCATGCCTCAACGTATTTATGCTATTACCCCAGCTGGTTATTGCGGAGTCGGGTTAGTACCAGGTATTATAGAGTTTTTAAACAATCAGAATATACCTTTTGAAATTAAAGTTAATCAGGAGTATAAAGACATTGTACAAAAGACTCATATACTTGACCCTGACAGGTTCAAAATATTAAATAGTGATTTTAAGCTTAGAGATTATCAAGTAACTGCAGTTAGTAAAGCGTTAGATAATGGTTATGGGGTAGTCGAGTTAGCAACAGGCGGTGGTAAGACTTTAATTATTGCTAACTTAGTATATGCTGCACTACATCAAATAGAACCTACTGAAAAAATATTAATAGTAGTTCCAGATTTAGGTCTAGTATCTCAAACATTTAAAGATTTTACTTCTTACAACTTTCCTATGGAAGTAGTAAGTAGATGGACAGGTAATACTGAGCTAGACCCTAACGCTCGTGTTATTATAGCTAATATGGGTATTTTACAGAGTAAAAATTCAGATATTAGCTGGTTCAGTAAGGTAGGCTTATTAGTTGTAGACGAATGTCACAAACTACGTAGAGGTAACAAGGTTTGTAAACTACTTGACAAAGTCCCTACACTGAGACGTATAGGTTTCACTGGTACTTTACCAGAAAACAATATTGATACTTGGAATATTAATAATTTTATCGGTCCAGTTATATTTAAAAAGACTACTACGGAGTTAAGAGAAGCAGCTGGTGGAGAGTATATTGCTAATGCACAATGCTTAGCTATTAAAATCGATTACGATTTTAAACCAGACTATACCGCGGTTGCTTCAGCTCAGAGGTATTTGTTAGAACTAGATTACATACACAATAGCAAGTTTAGAAACAAAGTAATCAGGCAACTAGCTCATAATTTTAAAAATAATTGTCTTATTCTTATTGATCATATAGCTCACGGAGATAATCTTTATAGAGAACTATCCACATTAACGGATAAGCAAGTATATTTCATACAAGGTAGTGTAGAGGTTGAAGAACGTCGTAGAGTACAAGAGATTATGGAACAACATAATAATGTTGTATGTATTGCCATTAGTAAAATATTTTCTACTGGCATTTCTATAAAAAACATACATTATATAGTGTTTGCTGCAGGCGGTAAATCAAAAATTAAAACTCTACAGTCTATCGGTCGTGGATTACGTGTTCACGAAAACAAAGATATATTGACATTAGTCGATATTGTCGATGATTTAATTTATGGTATTAAGCACTACGACAAACGAAAAGAATTTTATGACCTTGAAAAAATCAAAATTACCGAAAAAACAATTACAGAAACCGCCTGAAGTACCGTCTACTGTAAAAATTACTAAAATAGCTAAAGCAGATAAACCTAAAAAACCTTTAAGTGAATCTGCCAAAGCTAAAAAGATTTACTATGTAAGTCCGGCTGAATTTACTGCTGAACTTAGAAAGTATTATGAAACTAACGTGATGAGCGATAATCTCGCTCTTATGATACGTAATATTGCTTACGGGCTTGCTCATGCTTCGAACTTCATTAACTATACATTCAAAGAAGAAGCTATAGGGGATTCCCTTATTAATATGTTCAATGCATTAAAAGATAAGAAGTATAACTTTGATAAAGGTTTTAACCCATTTTCTTATTTTAATTCTATAGCTTTTAACTGCTGGCGCTCTCGTATTAAGAAAGAAAAACGTATGAGAGATACTTTAGCAGCTTATCAGGAAGAAGTATATAGTGTCATTGGTCCTAATGTAGGGGTCGATGATCCAGTTAACCCATTAAACAAACATGCAGATTAAAGGAACAGAAGTCGGTATATTTTCAGATCCACATTATGGTGTACATCGCAATAGTGCTACATGGCATAAAATTGCGCTAGACCATGCAAAATGGGCTGCTGAACAGTTCAAAAAGAACGGTATACAAGACATCATAATTCCTGGAGATATATTCCATGATCGTAATGACATTGCTGTTAATACTCTTCACGTGGTTACTGACATTTTTGATGTATTGCGTGATTTTAATATCATTATTACCGTGGGTAATCACGATGCTTACTACCGGGATAATTCTTCTGTTAATTCCGTATCCATTCTTCGTGGCTGGAGTAATATTACTGTTGTTGATACTCTTACTGTCGAGACGCTCCAAGGAAAGAAAATAGCTTTTTGCCCCTGGGGTCAAGATATTAATGAAGTACCTAAATGTGATTTAATTGTAGGTCATTTTGAGATTAATAGCTTTAAAATGAACTCATTTAAAGTATGTACTAACGGTTTAAAGTCATCAGATTTAACTGATAGAGCACCTTTAATTATTACCGGGCATTTTCATCATAGAGAAGAACGCAAATATAAAGACGGTACTATTCTTTATGTAGGTTCACCGTATCAAGAGGATTGGGGTGATTTCGGTACCACTAAAGGTTTATACATATTAGATCTTGCAGATTTAAGCTATAAATTTATAGAAAACAATATTTCTCCTCAATACAGACGTTTACGTTACACAGAATTGTCTAGCAGTGTTTATACACCAGAAACACTTAAAGCTGCTATTGAAGGTAATATAGTTAAATTTATTGTAGACAAAGTAGTAGATCCTATTACTCTAGAAACTATAGTACGTAAGTTAGTAGCTATAAAACCAGTAGAATTTACCATGGAACATGACGTTACCGAACAAAGTAAGGTCAATATAGAAGAGGCTGCTAACAAAGAATTTAACATAAGTGTAGAAAAGTCTATAGAAGAGTTTATTGAACTTATGGATATTAAAAATAAAGATGCAGCTAAAGCTTATGTGGTAGATCTTTATAGTAGAGCTATTAAAATGTAATATGAAAATAGGTATACATTCAAATCAATTTGATGGTCGTGGAACTGGTAAGACGCCTTATGATTACGCTGTAGCTCTTAGAGATATACTCGGTCACGAGGTAGTATTTCTTACTACATATGATGATCCTAATGAAGGTTTACCTAAATTACAACAAGAGTTTCAAGCTTTTCAGTATCACGGTAATGCCAATAGGGCTCCTGCTGCTGAAGTTAAACAGCAGTTAGAAAAAATAGTGTCTGAACAAAAAATAGACTTTGTTCAAATGATGAAATCTGGTACTAACGATTTCATTAACCCAGATAATTGCAAAACCGGTACTCATTACATATTTGATGGGTCTCAACCTCATGGTAATGTATTTGCCGCTGTATCGGACTTTTTAGCGCGTAAATTTAAGCAAACAGCTTATGTGCCGCATATAATGTACAGTATACCACCAACCAAAGATATTAGAGCTGCTTTAGGTATACCAAAAGACGCACTAGTAATAGGTAGACATGGCGGTAAGGAGTCTTTTGATTTACCTTTTGTACAGAAAGCTGTAAAAGATATTTTAAACACAAGAAAAGATGTTTACTTCTTGTTTTTATCTACTAATCAGTTTATTAATCACGAAAGAGCAATATTTTTTCCGTGGGTAAAAGACGAAAGAGGTAAGTTTAACTTTATACATGCATGTGATATTATGCTACACGCTAGACAAATAGGAGAAACATTTGGATTAGCAGTAGGGGAGTTCTCTGCAAGTAATAAACCAGTTATGACTTGGAGCGGGGTAGGCTATCCAGGATATGATTTAGCACATGTAGAACATTTGTTAGGTAACCCGTACATATATCACGAATATAACGATTTAATGGTAATGTTAAAGGAGTTAGATATAAACTATATACGTGGTAAAAACTGGGACATGTTCACAGAGAAATTCAGCCCTAATCGGGTAATTAACCTGTATAAGGATGTATTCTTAACATGAAAATTGGTGTAGGTATAATTACCTGTAATAGAAACGATTATCTTAAGGCTTTAATTGCAACATTGCCTATGGATGTTGTGAATGAACTAGTGATCGTAAATGATGGTAAAGCTGAAAACCAAATAGAAGTACCAGGTACTTGGTTACAAAATGAAGTTAATCTAGGTGTAGGTAAGTCTAAAAATAAAGCAATGAAGTATCTTTATGATGCTGGTTGTGATTATATTTTTATTATTGAAGATGATATGCTTATTAAAGATAAGACCGTGTTTTACAAGTATATTGAAGCGTATAAAGAATCAGGCATACATCATTTTAATTACGGACCAGGTTCACCGTTTAATCGTAAACAAAATATAGAATTTGATCTTCATAACAGACATTTATTAGATCAAAAGAGTCCGGTTAATCCTCGTATTATAGTTGAGTACCCTAATAATGTTAAGGTTGCGTTATACACCCATACAGTAGCGATGTTTTCGTTTTTTACACGAGAAATACTTGAGAAAGTGGGTTATATTGATGAACAGTTTTATAATGCATGGGAGCACGTAGATCACACTTATCGTATTGCTTTAGCAGGTTATCACCCCCCGTTTTGGTGGTTTGCGGATATTGCTGATAGTGAAAAGTATCTTGAAGAAGCGCCTGGTGCTATAGATAACTCTTCTATTGCTAATAAAACAGAGCAATGGCAGAAAAACGTGTACGGCGGTAGAGAGTTATACAAAAAGAAGCACGGTCATTACCCTAACGAACCTAGAAACTATACACAAAACGAGGTTTTAAATATTCTTAAACAGATTAAAAATAAATGAACGAAATTATTACATACGGACAAAACTATAGCCTTAATAAAGGTATAAAAGTATTTGTACAATCAGCTATTAAGACTGGTAATAGGGTAACAGTTATTGGTTGTGACTTAAAGAACGATGTTATTGAGTACTTTGAAAACAATAATGTTAACTATGTAGATGCTCGTGCCATTGCTACGAAATATAATGTAGATCTAAGTTTATCCCCATACACACTTAAGGTTATTTTCTTTTATTTGTATTGCAGTAAAATCTCTACATCAGAAAGTGTATTCTTGTGCGATTTTACTGATGTTTACTTTCAAGATGATATCTTTAAAGACTTTTACAAAACTCAAGGTAAACCTACAGTATTTCATGAAATAGAGCTCATATTGAACTGTAAAACTAATACAACTTGGATGAACCTGTGTTACGGTACTGATATTTTTAATCTTACCCGTGGTTATGAAATTATTAATGGCGGTGCTATTTTAGGTCATAGAGAAAGATGCGCTGAACTGTTAAAAGAAATGTGCACAGATATATCAATGATTATCGGGCGTATAGGTAATTACCCTAACATTGACCAAGCTGTACTTAATAAGGTTGTACGTTTTGATTATCTTAGATATAATATATTCGGTTACGACAAGGTAGCTAATATGGCTTACGTAAACGTAAAACGTTCCGTATCTATAAAAAACAATAAAATTATTATAGACAATAATATTGTACCTGCTGTAGTACATCAATACGATGTTAACAAAGAAGTAGAAAAATTTATAAATGAGCAAAGTTGATGTAATAATTTTATCTCTTGCAGAAGATGACAAGAGCTTTCAAACCACTAAAAGCTGTATCGATTCGTATATAGCTACTGCTGATGATTTAATCAGAAAAATATACGTAATAGAGTCGTATAAAAACTTTAATAAAGATTATAATCAGTCTAAAGTAGAGGTGATTATACCTCCTTTTGAGTTTAACTATAATCAGTTCTTTAATATAGGTTTAAGTCATTGTAAAGCTGAATATGTTATGGGACCTAACAATGATTTGACTATTCAAAAAGATTGCATACAGAATATTGTCAAAGAATTTGAAGCTAATCCGATAGTAAGTTCGATCAGCCCTATTGATAGAGAGTGGCATCGTCACACTAAACAATATTTTCCTAACGATAATAAGTTATACTATGGTTGGGAAATAGCACTACACATGTTCGGTGCATGTTTTTGTGCACGTAGAAGTGTATTTGAAAAGATCGGTTATTTAGATGAAAGATTTTATTTCTTCTATCAAGATAATGACTACATATTAAGCTTACAACGTAACAGCTTGGTACATGGAGTATTAACTAGTGCACGAGTTAGCCATAAGAGTGGCGACACTGCTAAAGCTAATCGTGGACCTTTGCGTTGTCAGTACATACCAGAAAATATGAATGCTCAAGGAAACATTCTTGGTAGAAAATGGCATGAAGAAGAACCTTATCGTTCTGGTGGCTTTAAAAAATTTAAAGAATATACTTTATAAATGAATATATCGTTTTTATACGCTAAATTACCTAAAGATGTTTGGAACACATCTATAGCTCTACAAAGAGAGTTTGAAGCAGCTGGTCATAAAACTAAGTGCTACTCTTCAATGAACTTACAAGAGCAGTACACTGAAGACGGTATAACAGATTTACTTTTTGAAGCAAAATCAGGTATATTCGTACCGGATGTAATCATTAACTTTGATTATGGTATGTTTCGTAGCCCTCTTTTAACTAAAGATCAATTTCCTTCAGCTAAATGGGTATTGGAGTCCGGAGACGATCCGCAGAGTTTCGGTTATAATCATCAAAAAGCGGTAACCGGTAAGTTTGATATTATTTTATCTCCAGACATTAGATGTGTACAACAATACACCAAGGAAGGTTACAATGCTATGTGGTTTCCTCATTTTGCTGATACTGCTATGTATCCAGATAAAGTTTATGACATTATACCTGATTTAGATGCAGTATGTACACGAGATGTATCAGATAAATTCTTTCAAAGTGTAAGAGCTCGTTTAGGCAAACGTTTTGATACTCGTAGTGGTTTGCATGCATTAGAGCATTCTTTATATCTTAGAAGAGGTAAGATAGTATTACAAAATAGTCAATATAAAGAAGTTACACGTCGTATATTCGAAGGTATGCTAGCAAATAGAATGGTTATTGCCGATAGACCTGATAAGGACACTCGCATTGATTTAATATTTGAAGAGGGTAAAGAAATTGTTTATTTCGATTCATTAGATGATTGTATTGATAAGGTTAATTATTACACTAATAATGAATTAGAAAGACTTAAAATTGCACAAGCTGGTTATAGCAAAGTAATGAAGTACCATACAGCTACTGCTAGAGTAAAATCGTTATTAAAATTTTTATGAAAATACTTTATTTAACTAAGGGAGATCATGTAGACTATCAAAACGATGCAGTATTGATAGGTCTTAAAGAATTATACGGAGCAGATGTTTTAGATCTTAACAAACAGGCTCATAATTATGATAACTACGATGCTGAAAGAGCTAGTAAGCTTTACGGTATGGGTATGACAGTTACTCGTGTGTTGCCTGATTTAGATGTAGATCGTACTGATATTACTTCAAAGATTGTAAACAAGTATTTTGATTATATAGTGTATGGGTCTATATGGAGATGTAGCGATTATTTAAACGAAATACTTCAACACTACCCTACTAACAAAATTATTGCAATAGATGGAGAAGATGAAACAAACATACACCCTGCTTACGATAAAGGCATCGTATATTTTAAGCGAGAGCTTGTTTATGATAAACCAAGACTGTTTCCTATAAATTTCGCTATACCTATGTGTAAAATTAACTTTAATACCAATAAAGTTAAAAACGTGGCGTATATTACCCCTTTAGATAAGAGTACATACATATACAAAAACGAAAAAGACTATTACAACGATTATAATGAATCGAGATTTGGAGTAACAGTCAAGAAGGCTGGATGGGATTGTTTGAGACATTATGAAATTATGGGTAATGGTTGTATTCCAGTATTTTACAATATTGATAAATGCCCAGAACTAACAATGAAGTACTTCCCTAAGAAAGAATGTCAAAATGTATTAACAGACATATTTAACAAGGAAAAACCTGAAAACATTTACGATAAACACATCGAATCATTCAGGCAGGCATTATACCAAAATTGTACTACAACTGCGGTAGCGAAAAGGATGTTGGAGACGTTGAATAGTTTAGCTTAGAGGTTATAATCATAACCTAATGCAGTACGTCTTCTTTAAGAACATAAAAATTACTAACTTCCTGTCTGTAGGTAAAAGACCGGTTGCTGTAGATTTTAAACCTGGATTAAACATTATTACAGGTCGTAATCTAGACAAGGCTGATCGTGCTAATGGTGTGGGTAAATCTACGATAGCAGATGCTATACATTTTGCTTTATATGGTTCTACTATAAGAGATCTCAAGAAAGAAAATATTGTTAATAATCTCTATCCGGAAGATATTTGTGAAGTAGAATTAGAGTTTACTGTTGATACTAACCATGTAAAAACAGAGTATAAAATTGTTCGTACACTTAATCCTACTAAGTGTTTTCTATATATAGACGGAGAAGATAAAACCCGTTCAGGGGTACCTCAAACAACTGAATATATTATTGACATAATTGATACTTCACCGGAAGTATTTCAGAATAGTGTAGTAATGACCATAAACAACACAGTTCCGTTTATGGCTCAGAAAAAGATCGAAAAACGTAAGTTTATTGAAGGTATTCTTGGTTTAGAAGTGTTTAGTAATATGTTAAGTATTGCTCGTTTTGATTTTAATGAAACAAAGCGTAACTTAGATATTGAACACACTAAAGTAGATGAATCTGAGAGAGCTTTACAAGATAGTATTAAGCAAAAGCAAACTTACGAAGAAACAAAGAGTAAACGTAGAGAAGTACTACTTACTCGTCAACGCAATAATGAACAAGAGATTGCACTAATTAATGAAAAGGTTGGTAAGTTAGAATCAGTAGATGCAGCTGCTCAAAAAACTATAGAGGATAACTTAACCGCTCTTAAGACTGCTGAAAGTGCTTGTGATAGAAAAATAGCAGCAGTTAATAAACTTATTACTGAAGCAGAAACTCATATTAAGCTTAATAATGACCGTATCAAAAAACTTAAGAAAGTAGATAGTAAATGCCCTCATTGCGGTAAAGATCTAGCTGAAGCTACCAATGCTCAGTTTGAAAAAGATAAAGCTGAATGTCAAGCAGAGATACAGAAATATACTGAAACCATTTCTAAAGAAAAACCTCGTTTAGTAGAAATACAAACACATTTAGACAAAGTAGAGAAAGGCATTACTGCTACACAGAAGAAGTTAAATGATCTTAATATTCGTCGTAAAGAAGTAGAGAATATTAACTCTCGCTTAAATCAGCTTAATGTTTGGCAATCACAGCTTGTAGTTGACTTAGATGCATTAAACAATGACGATCATACATACAATGATAGTATTAAGAAAATAGAAGACCGTTTAACAGAGATTAAAACTAAAGCTAACGAATTACAAACCAAAATTGATGTAATTGAATCGGCAAAGTTTATTACTTCAGAAGAAGGTGTAAAGTCGTATATTGTTAAAAAAATACTTGAAGTATTAAATCTTAGACTTGCTTTCTATCTTAAGAAGCTCGAAAGTAACAGTACAGTTAAATTTAATGAGTTCTTTGAAGAAACCATTACTAATGAGCGTGGTGTAGAATGTAGTTACTTTAATTTCTCAGGAGCCGAACGTAAAGCTATTGATCTTGCAATGATCTTTACATTTCAAGATATCCGCAGAGCTCAAGCTAATGTATGGTTAAATCTATCAGTATTTGATGAATTACTAGACTCATCATTAGATGAAAAAGGTATTGAATTGGTATTGGATATAATACGCGAAAGAGTGGAAAAATACCAAGAAGCAGTGTATATAATATCACACCGTAAAGAAAGTATGAAATACTGTACTAGCGGTGAAATTATATTCCTAGAAAAGAAAAACGGCATAACAGTAAGATCAACAAATTTTAATAATGAATAATTCCTTCGTACTCGGCGCACCGGCACTTCCATTAGGAGCTCCTGCATTTGGTTCTCCTATAGCGCAATCTGCTCCACCTCCAAGTCCTGCAGGTGCAGCACCTGCAAATATGGCTATCAGCTTTGCCGCTGATCACGGTGGTTGTGGTTTCTGGCGTATGCACTGGCCTGAATCATTAATTAATTCCTCAGGTAAAGGGGTTGTAACAAACTCTACAATGATGTTACTTGACCCTCGTATGTATGCAGGTATAAAGTCAGTAAAAATACAGCGCCAAGTAACACCACCGCAATTACAGTTTGTAAAGTTTTTAAGAGAAACTTCCGATAAAGGTAACAAGTTTAAAATATATTACGAAATTGATGACGTTATTTTCCCGGAAGATATTCCGCTATATAACAAGTCTAGAGAAGCTTTTGTTGATCCTGTTATTAGTAAAACAGCGATAGAGATTATTAAACATTGCGATGCTATTACTTGCCCTACAAAATTTATGGCAGACTATTATACAGAAAAGACTGGAGTACCTGCTATAGTAGTACCTAACTATATGCCAAAGTTTTGGATAGATCGTTTTTACAATAAAGCTAAAGTCGTAGAAAATTTCGATCGTAACAAAAAACGCCCACGTATCGGTTATGTAGGTAGTCCAACTCATTTAAATGTACAAAGACTACCAGGCGTTATGGATGATATCGAGCCATTTACTGATATTATCCGTAAAACTTACAAAGATTACAAGTGGGTATTCATGGGGGCGGTACCTAATACTATACAAGACCTAGTAGCTGCTGGAGAGGTTGAATTCGTAGGTTGGAAAAGCTTATATGAATATGCATATGCATTTGATTCATTGAATCTCAATCTAGCTTTTGCACCACTTCAAAATAACAAGTTTAACTACGCAAAAGCACCTATTAAGTATTTAGAAGCCGGTGCATTAGGAGTGCCTTGTTTATGCCAAGATGCTCCACCATACAATACAGATCCTGTAGCACCTCTACGGTTCAATACTCCTGATGAAATGATGGATCTAGCTAAGAAGCTACTAAGAGATCGTAGAATGTATTTAAACGAATCGGATGATGCTCGTAAGGTTGCAACCAAGTATTGGTTAGAAGATCACATTGATGAGCATATGAAAGTTTACTTTCCTTCTTGATTAGTTAGTAAGATGGTACATAATATGTTTTGTGTATCGTAACGTATATTATAACTCAAGAGAAGCAGTAGCACATCTATTTACCTGGGACAAAAACGGTAAACGTGTGGTTAAAAAGGAACCATATAGTCCTTACTTTTATGTAGAGACTAATCTGGAGAACGCTGATGCTTTGTCTATCTTTAACACTAAGTTAAAGAAGAAAGTATTTAGAAATGCTTTTGAACGTAATAAAGCAGCACAAGACGGTGCTATTAAACGTTTATATCATAATATTCAGGTAGAGCAGCAGTTTCTTATTGAAAAGTTTAAAGACGATTACGAAAAGCCTGAGTTTTCTGCTAACCCGTTAAAGGTTTGCTTTCTTGATATCGAAGTTTACTCCCCAGATGAGTTTCCTGAAGCTAAGGACGCAAAGCATCCTATCAACCTTATAACGATATATGATAACTTATCTGAAACGTTTTATACCTGGGGTTGTAAGCCTTATACCCCGTCTCGTAAAAACGTTATTTATACTGAGTGTAGTAGTGAAGTAGACTTACTTAATAAGTTCTTAGAGTTTTGGGAAAACGATTATTACCCAGACATTTTATCTGGGTGGAATACGGACTTTTTCGACTTTCCTTATACTATTAACCGTATCAATAACTTATTAGGTGAAAACGCAGCTAAACGTTTATCTCCGTTAAAAAGTCTTTGGTGTCGTAAAGGTATCTTTGTTAAAGGACAAGAATTAGATCGTTGGTATATTCACGGTGTATCGGCGATGGACTATCTTGAAGTTTATAAAGGTTTTGCACGTGGCTTGTTAGAGTCATACGCACTAAACTTTGTTGCACAGCATGAGTTAGGTGAAGGTAAACTAGCTATTAACGCTACTAACTTAGCTTCTCTGTCTGAAGACGATTGGAACAACTTTGTAGATTACAATATTCAAGACGTTGACCTATTAGTACGAATGGAAAAGAAACTACAGTTTTTTAAGATCATTCGTATGTTAGCATATAAAGGCTTAACTAGCTTTGAAGCTGCTTTAGGTAAAGTACAAATCGTTACCGGGTGTGTCGCTCTAGAAGCTTATAAACACGGTATGGTTATACCAACGTTTGTGTCTGGTCCTACTAGAGATGAAATTGAAGGTGGTTATGTTAGAGATCCAGAACGCGGTTTAAAGACTGCAGTAGTGAGTTACGATGCTAATTCTCTATACCCCAATACTATCATTACTCTTAATATATCACCAGAGACCAAGATAGGTAAGATCTTACGTAAAACTGATACAGAGACTACGTTATTGTTAGCCAGTGGTTCAGAAAAGACTGTACCTAATGAAAAACTTGAGAAACTGATGGAAGTTGAGAAGTTAGCTATATCTAAAGCTAACGTTTTGTACACTCAGAAGAAAAAAGGTGTTGTGCCTTCGTTAATTGACGGTCTTTATAGTGAACGTGTAAGAAATAAGAACCAATACATAGATTATAAGAAACAACTAAGTAATTTAACCCCAGATACTGATGAGTATAAAACGTGTAAGTTTAATATGGAACGAGCTGACACCATCCAGCACGTCATTAAGATTCTTCTCAATTCTATTTACGGTGTTTTTGCTAACAAGTTTAGCCCTATTTGCGATAGTGATCACGCCGGTAGTATTACTCTTACTGGCCAGTCAGTGGTTAAGCAAGCAGGTGTCATTCTTGATAAATACGCTAAAGACAAATACGGGGTTGATACGTCCCTTAACATTTACGGTGATACTGATAGTACTCATATTACTATTAGACCTATCCTTGATAAAATTAAGCTTAACATATTTAAAGACGGTAAAGTAACACCAGAAGGTATAGATTTAATCGATAAAGAGATTGGTACGTATTTAAATAGTGAGATTAAAAAGTGGTCTGCTTCTGAGTTTAAGTCTACTGATCCTCGTTACTTTTTTAAACGCGAATCGATTTGTGATGTAGGTGTTTATCTACAGAAGAAACGTTACATTATTCATGTATTGAATGATGAAGGTGCAAACGTTAATAAGTTTAAGTATGTCGGTGTTGAAATCGCTAGATCTACTACACCAAAGAAAGCAAAAGAACTGATTAAGAAGGTTATTGAGAACTCTCTATTAGGTCAGGATCAAATAAAGGCAAACAGTCTTTATAAAGAGGTTTATGATGCATTTAAACTATTACCTGTTGATGAGATAGCTATTCGCGGTGGTCTTAGTGATTTAGAGAAGTATGAAGTTAAAGCAGATGGCTTTAAAATCGGTACAGGCACTCCAAATCACGTTAAAGGTGCATTATGGTACAATCATTTGTTGAAGCATTTGAAACTAGAAACAAAGTATGAACGGATTACCTCTGGTGGCAAAGTAAAGAAGATTTATATTGCACCAAACAAGTATAATATCGATACTCTTTGTTATCCTTACAACTTTCCACCAGAATTTAATGAATTTCAAGTAGACTATATTGAAATGTTCGATACAATAATAAAACCGCCTATATTAGCTGTATATGAAGCTATTGGATGGCGATTACCAGATTTAACTAACGAAGTAACAACAGACCTATTCGACTTATTCACATGATTAAAATATCTCACGAATCTCCTTTAAGTATGCTCGAGATCTCTCGTACATACAACGATTATGATTACGCTTTAGTGCATTTATTTGAAGAACATCCAGTGTATTACAAGTTCTTTGAAGATAGTGTTAAAGGTGGTAGGCATGTTCTATTAGATAACTCTATATTTGAGTTGGGTACCTCTTTTGACTCTAAACGCTATGCACATTGGATACAAAAGCTTAACCCTACAGAATATATTATACCAGACGTGTTAGAAGACTGTCAAGGTACTATTGATTCAGCTAAGAAGTGCTTATGGAAAGATTGGGACTTTGTTAGTAGTGCTAAAACTATTGGGGTAGTACAAGGAAAAACTTACGGTGAACTAGTTAAGTGTTATGTAGCTTTAGATCAAGAGATCGGAGTAGATAAACTAGCTATTTCATTTGACTATTCTTATTATCTCAAAGCATTCCCTCATCCTAACAAGTGGGTATCTTATATGATGGGTAGAGTAATGACCTTAACTCAATTAATGAATGACGGCATTATTAATAAAGATAAGCCTCACCATTTATTAGGTTGTGCACACCCTAGAGAGTTTAGTTTCTATCAAAGTCCGCAATATCACTGGATCGAAACACTAGATACTTCATCTCCTATTGTACATGGTATTAAGAGGGTAAGATATTCTGATGTTATTGGTAACTGGAAGAAAGAATCTACTAAGCTTATAGATCTTTTAGATGTAGTACCAGATGAAATACAAGAAAGAATTATTGCAAGTAATTTAATTCAGTTTAGAAACTTTGTTAATGGATGACCACCTTAGAAGCTATAACTAACTCAGTACATGCAAACTATCCTTACTTACTGGCCGATTCTGTTTATATCCGCGATTATTGTTTTTGGGATTGTGTTCGTAATAAAGAACTCCCGGTAAGAGAGCTTGCAGAAGTCAAACCTTACCTAATATCTAAAGGTATTGTTGACTTTACTCTTGTAATTTTCTTTAGTGATAATACAATAGGGTATCGACTAAACATATGAAACGTACCTTAATCTGGAAAACTTTTTTCTCTCAGAGCGGATCTGAGATATATGAGATATCTAAAAATATCGGTAGGTTTCCAGATACAATTATAACAAACAAAAGTTTTGAAGAGATGGATAAAATTAATCCTGATCTTCTAGAAAAATGTTTTGATCGTTTTATATTTTTACCTAAGAAGCCAACTGTTGAAGAATACAAAGAAGCTATTAGAAATGCTGATGTTATTACACTTCACGGTTATCTTCGTATACTACCACCACAAATTTGTGGTAGATTTAAGATATACAACGGGCATCCAGGTCTTATAACTAAGTTTCCTGAACTAAAAGGTAAAGACCCTCAGGCTAAAGTATGGTTTAGTCATGCCGAAAGATCTTATTATCAACATGGACACGTTATACATGAAGTTATACCAGAAGTAGATGCTGGTAAAGTAATATCTGAAAAAGAATTCTACAGTAAGAATATCTACAATGAATTTGATAGCTTAGATGACTATATCGGTAAACTGCATAAATTGGCAATTGAAAATTGGGTTGGCTTTATGCGCAAAAGCCTATTAAATAAATAACTTATGAGATCAAACTATAAAGCTGCAATCTGTGGCGCTCATTCACAAGGTAAGACAACGTTAGTAAAAGTACTAAAAGATGATTTGTTTTTAGACGATCAGCATTTTAGCTTTAGAACTAATCTAACGAGAGGTCTTAAAGATTTAAATGTACCTATTAATGAAGGTGGTACTTCTTTAACTCAGTATTTGATAATGGCTAGACATTTAGAGTACGGTTTAACTCCGGGTAACTGGATCTTAGACAGAGGTGCTTTAGATGGTATTGCTTATACGACTTACTTTTATGAAAAAGGTCAAGTTAGTAAAGATGTGTATCAAGCTGCTTTAGCTGTTTATGAAGAACTACTAAAAGTTTACGATAAGATTTTTTACGTTGTACCTGAACTTGAAATACAAGATGATGGTGAAAGAAGTACAGGTAAAGAGTTTTTTGATGGTGTTGTTAAGCAGTTTGACTTTTATTTAAAGCACCATTCAATGCCTACAGATAAACTTGTTTATGTAATGGGTTCTGTAGAAGATAGAGTTAAGATTGTAACTGATAATATAAAGAAAGATTTTACCAATGAGCTATAATACTAATAATATTGACAAAGTACTCGGTCAGAGAGTTGATTCTCCTACCACCTACACGCCTGAGATTCTAGTGCGTGAAGAACGTCAACGCAATCGTACCTATTTAGGTTTACAGAACGATTCTTTACCATTCGTAGGTTACGATATCTGGAATGGTTATGAATGTAGCGCCCTAACAGATAACGGTTTACCAGTTACCTGTGTTGCTAAAGTAGTATACTCTGCTACTAATCCTTATATTGTAGAGTCTAAGTCAATGAAGCTCTACTGGAACTCATTTAATATGCAGCCTATGGGTAAGACTGTAGCAGAAGCATTAAACAATATTAAAAAGACTGCTTCAGAAGACTTATCTAAGCTATTAGAGACAGACGTCAAAGTAGAGTTATTCTCTCAAATACAAGCAAAAGACTTCCCATTAAGAGAAGTATGGATGAGAGATTATGCACCAGAGTTATGGGTACCATTAGAAAAGATTAAGAGTGCAGAAAATATTAAGTTTACTGTATTCAATGAAAATGCAGACCTGCTAGTCGCTAACGAAGCAGAAGTTGTTAAACAGCACTTCTATATGAGTACTTTACTTCGTTCTAATTGTAAGATTACTAAACAGCCAGACTCTGGGGACATTTTTGTATACTATAAAGGGGATAAAGAAGTAACAGAACAATCATTATTAGAATGGATTGTATCATTCCGTAATGAATGTCATTTCCACGAAGAAATCTGTGAAGCTGCTTATAAACGCCTTTGGGACTTATTACAACCAGAAGAGTTAATGGTAACTTGCTTCTATGCTCGTCGCGGTGGTTGGGATATTGTACCTACTCGCGCTTCAAAGAAAGAATTACTCGATCAACACTTAATCGATCCTGGTACTCCTTACTTTAAGTTTCCTCGTCAATAACCTTGATTAAACTAAAAACTATATTAATATAAATATATGAGCCAAGATAAACTAGTAACATTCTTAGATAATATTCAACGTACTATTATCGCCACTTTAGTTAGTGACGATAAGACTTCCATAACAGTAACCAAGCCGGTTATTCTTAACGTTACACCTACACCGGATAAAAAATTACAAGTACAACTCTATCCTGTATTCTTTAGAGAGTTTACAGCTGATCGTGATGTATTTGCTAACTGGACATATTCCAAGTCTTCTATTGTAGTAAGTGATGTAAAGCTTGAAGCTAACTTAGAACTGCAATACGCACAAATGTTTACTACTGCAGCTATCAATGCTAATACACCTGTAGTAAAGTTATTTGACGACGAAAATAGCTAATATGGCACGCAAACCACGCACAGACGAAAACAATGACGAGACTAAGGTTTCGTCAATGAAAGATATCTTTGAAGCAGTAGATGCACTAAATGCAGATGCATCTCTGCTTTCAGACGATAATTCTCTTTCTATTGTAGGCGACTGGATCGATACAGGCTCTTATGCACTTAATGCTATCTTTTCTGGATCTCTTTACAAGGGTATTCCTGTTGGTAGGGTTACTGGTTTTTCCGGGCCTTCCGGTGCGGGTAAGACGCTTATTGTTAATAAGATCATTGCGAATGCTCAAAAGAAAGGCTACTTTGCTGCTGTCTGGGATACGGAAGCAGCAGTAGATAAACAATCTGCTGAAGGTGTTGGTATTGATCCAAAGCGCTTAAAGTATTATCCAGTAGAAACTGTAGAAGATTGCCGCAACCAGATTGCTACATTCTTAGATAAGATTATTGCAGCTAATGACCCTAATTTAAAGGTTATCATTGCTATTGATAGTCTTGGTAACTTAGCAAGCGCAAAAGAGCTTCGCGACGTTACTGAAGGTAAGGATGCAGCAGATATGGGTACTAAGGCTAAAGCAATGAAATCTATGATGCGGGCTTTAACCTTTAAAGCAGCTAAAGCTCGTGTGCCTATTCTTTTTACTAATCACATTTATGATAACCCAACTTCACTCTATCCTGAATTGGTTAAAAAACAGTCCGGTGGTTCTGGCCCTATTTATCTTGCTTCTCTGCTCGTACAGCTTGCGACTAGAAACGAAAAAATCGACAAGAACGAAGGAGAAGAATCAATCGCGGTAGCTCATAACGTAAGCGGTGTTACATTGTCAGCAATGACAGTTAAGAACCGCTTTGTACCTGCTTTCTTGAAGGCAGAACTATACAATAACTTTCGTACTGGTTTAAGTCGATATGCTGGCTTAGCTGATATGGCAGTAGCGTTTGGAGTTATTCAACAAACCGGTTCTACATTCCAATTTAATGGAGAGAAGATCGGTTATAGAAAGACTTGGGAAAACGATACCGAGTTTTGGGATAAGAAAGTACTACCGGTACTCGAACAGACTCTTAAAGAGAAAGTCGGGTACGGGTCAAGTAACCCAGTTCTAGACGAAGCTGAAGAGCTTACAAAAGAATAAAAAGAAAAGCTAAGGGCAACCTTAGCTTTTTTTATTTTATAATATATAATGTACGAATGAAGAAAAACTCTCTTCAAGTTAATAGCGATTTTTTTGAGAACATTGTAGCATGTCAATGTTTGACTAATGCTTACTATAC
>Ga0214175_1000059_pt1 | contig 43067 bp, 34 predicted proteins | sample TroBogEpilimnion_17_FD_153013 | JGI IMG/M metagenome (GOLD analysis project Ga0214175, IMG submission 153013) | Freshwater microbial communities from Trout Bog Lake, WI - 09AUG2007 epilimnion | ecosystem: Environmental > Aquatic > Freshwater > Lake > Epilimnion/Euphotic zone | place: Trout Bog...
TCAGCAACATCTGCATTAAACTCAGCAACATCTTCAGCAACATCTGCATTAAACTCAGCAACATCTTCAGCAACATCTGCATTAAACTCAGCAACATCTGCATTAAACTCAGCAACATCTGCCGCTGCAGCTGCCAGTGCGGAACTTGTTGCAGCTGGACAAGCTGGCATTGGAGCTCCGCTGATAAATCAAATAGCGACTAACGCGACTACTCTTGCCAATTCCATAAAAGGTAAATAAATTAATAGAGGAAAAAATGGCTTCAAATACTTCATCGGCAATCACATATACTAACACAGGTTACAATAACCCTCAGTACAGTGCAGACGGCAAAACTGTTATAGGATATTCTCAAAATCAATATCTTGGAAGCGACGGTAACGCTTACTTATTGGAGAACGGTGTATATGTATTAGAAGGCAAATACAACAATTCAGCGGCTACTTACCCTCCATCATCTACTTCAAAAGCTACATCTGTTCCATCGAGCTGGCAAACTTATCATTTGTCAAAAGATACATTTTTAAAAGGCAGTAGCTAAAAATGACTGAACTATACACTAAAACAGTAATTCCTCAAAATAATTTTCCTCCTTCTCACTCCGTACAACGATATAGGGGGTTTAGCACAATTAGTAGTGCAACAACAAATTTTGCATTGTATGATTTTGCATTAATTAAACAAGATTTATTAAATCATTTTTATATTAGGCAAGGTGAAAGACTTATGCAGCCTAATTTTGGTACAGTTATATGGGACTTATTATTTGAACCCTTGACCCCAGATATTCAAAATGCTATTTTAACAAATGTAAACCAAATTTTTAACAGCGATCCAAGAATACAAGCTGAAAATATACTAATTACTCCATATGAAACTGGTTTGCAAATTCAGTGTGATTTAAAATATCTTTTATATAACATTCAAGAAAAACTACAACTTAACTTCGATCAAGCCAATGGGTTGTTATCTCAATAAACTATCCACATAATTTAATCTAATAAATATAGTTATTAGGACATATTATGAGCTCAACGGATCGTCAAAATAACCTGCTGATCGCCGAAGACTGGCAAAAAATTTATCAATCATTTAAGAATGCTGATTTCCAAAGCTATGACTTTGCAAATTTACGCCGTACAATGATTGATTATATTCGCACTAATTATCCTGAAGACTTTAATGATTATATCGAATCTAGTGAATATCTTGCACTTATAGACCTGATAGCTTATGTAGGTCAAAGTGTAGCTTTTAGGGTTGACTTAAACGCTAGAGAGAATTTTTTAGAGCTGGCTAATCGTCGTGACAGTGTGCTAAGATTAGCTCGAATGATTGGGTATAATGCTAGCAGAACAACTGCCGCAAATGGATTACTAAAGTTTAATACTGTACAAACTACTGAATCAGTATTAGACAGTAATGGTAGAAATCTAGCAGGGCAATTTATAAGTTGGAATGATGCTAGTAATAGCAACTGGTATAATCAATTTATAACAGTAATAAACGCTGCTTTACCTGCAACAAATCAATTTGGAAATCCAGTAGATAGTGCTACGATTTATGGTATTCCTACAGCTCAATACCGATTTAATGCTAACAACAACAATGTTCCAATTTATTCTTTTAATAAAACAATTGCCGGACGCGGAATGAATTTTGAAATTACTAGCACCACATTTGCAAATCAACAATATATTTACGAAGAACCACCGATGGTAGGAAATAAGATTGCTTGTGTGTACACGGACGATGGGTATGGAGCAAGTAGTTCAAACACCGGATTCTTCTTTAACTTTACACAAGGCACTTTGTCTCAAGGAACTTTTACTGTTAGTCAGCCTACAGCTAATCAAACTATTGATATTAATACACAGAATATTAATAATACCGATGTTTGGTTATATAGTTTAAATCAGAGTACAGGATTAGAGTATCAATTGTGGACTCAAGTGCCTGCGCTAACAGGAAATAATATTATCTATAATAGTATTAATTCAAAGATTAAAAATATCTATAGTATTATCAGTAGGGCTGGGGATGCGATTAGTTTAGCATTTAGTGATGGAACATTTGGAAATTTGCCTATAGGAAATTTTAGAGTATACTATAGAGTCAGTAACGGTCTGTCCTATACTGTGAATCCTACAGATATCATCAATGTTATTGTAAATATACCTTATATTGGTGCATCGGGATCTCAAGAAACTTTAAGTGTAGGTCTTAACCTTGTCAGCAGCGTAACAAATGCTTCTACTACAGAATCTAACAGCAGTGTAAAAACAAATGCTCCTCAGACATACTATACACAAAATCGTATGATTACTGGTGAGGATTATAATATTAGTCCACTCAGTGCTAATCTTCAAATAGCTAAGGTAAAATCAATTAATAGAACTAGTAGCGGTATAAGTCGTTATTTTGATCTTACAGATCCTACAGGAAAATATAGCAGTACTACATTGTTTGCTGATGATGGAATAATTTATCAAGATGAATACACATCGGCTGTAAATTTTACTTATGTAACACAGACTGATATTGAAGGAGTAATTTATAATACACTGTATGATATATTAACTTCTCCAGATTTGCAAAATTTTTATTATGCAAATTTTATAGATTATATTGGTGTTAGTCTTAATGTATCTTGGTATACAGTGACTACTGATAGTAATACTGTAAGTGGTTTTTTAGGCACTACAAGTATTAATACCGTTCCTTATAAAGTTGGTTCTTATACAACTAACGATTTAAAATATCTAACAGCAGGTGCTCTGGTAAAATTTGTTGCTCCTAATGGTTATTACTTTAATACTTTAGCATCACCTACTACATTGACTGCTATTCCATCATCTGGCATTCCAGAAGGAGGAACAGCATATCTGTGGGCTTCTGTTATTAGTGTTAACAATGACGGAACAGGAAATGGATTAGGAGTTGTAACTATTAATAATGTATCGAGTGGTCCTATAGTTTTAGACAAAGTTATTTCTAACACAACTGTATCAGGATTAATAATTGCACCAATTGTTACACAAATTATACCAAAATTTGTAACAACTATTACACCATCAGTTATTACAACAATGATTGATTTAATATTTGCTAATAATAATTTTGGACTACGATATGATGTTATAACACAAAGTTGGCAAATTATATTCCCGTCTAATTTAAATTCTACCAGTATTTTTAATCTTGCAAACCAAGGAAGTCAATCAAATTTACAATTAGATTCAAGTTGGTTAATATTATTTACAACTGATACTGAAACATATACGATTACAACTAGAAAGTTAAGATATATATTTGAAAGCGATAAAGCGGTTACTTTCTATTTTGATAGTAGTCAAACCATATATGATTCTGTATCATCTGCAACTATAACTGATACAATAAAAATTTTAGGTATTAATAAACAACCAGGATCTACTACACCTTTTACTCAAGATTTAATTTGGAGAATTTCATCTGAATATTTTGGCCAAGACGGGTATATCGATCCTAAAAAATTAGTGATTACATTTTTAGATTCTAATGGAACTGGTATAGCAGACAATCCCCAATTGTTTTTAGATATTGTTAATCCTAGTACAAATACCTACATTGTAGAACAACTATACTCGATTTCAGAGGGCCAAGAAGATTATGAATATGTACAAAATAATCCCCTTACAGGTCCAGTTATTATAGTCGCATCTCAAGCCGCTATCGGTTCTTTATCTAATTATGCGGATGGTACATATTTTTATACGATTGATACTGATACAGTATTTCAATTAAATTTATCTTTGGGACAATTGTTACCTAGTCTAAATTATAAAGTTTATACTGGAAGGAGTGATTTAAAATTTCAATACAATCATAGTGCAGACTATGATTCTAGAATTGATCCAGGATCTAGCAATATAATTGACATTTATGTGCTTACAACAGCTTACGACACTGCATTTAGAACTTGGGTAGTGGCAGGTGGAACTGAACCTTTACCTCCTAGTAGTGACGAATTGTATACACTGTTAGCTCCTAATTTAAATCTTATTAAGTCTATAAGTGATGAAATAATATATCATCCAGTCAATTATACTTTATTGTTTGGTAAACAATCTACTCCTGAATTGCAAGCTACTTTTAATGTGATGATTAATCCCAATAGTTCTGTATCATCTGCCGATGTCCAAGCAAGAATTTTAACGGCCATCAACAACTTTTTTGCATTAGAAAATTGGAATTTTGGAGATACATTTTATTTTACAGAATTAAGCACGTATGTGATGAATCAGCTAGCTCCAGATATTATTAATTTTGCAATCGTGCCTACACAACCAGGTTTGTATTTTGGTAGTTTATTTGAAATTCAATGTCCGGGCGATAGTATCTTAATAAGTTGTGCAACAGCTAGCGATATTGTAATAGTTAACGGATTTACTAGTAGTAATTTAAAAACTATAACTACAACAGTTAATAGTATTACTACTAACCAAATTATAAGTAGTGCTGTCTTTGGAGGTAATGCCTAATGGCAAATAGCAATAACACAAGCCTTAGTGCAAGTCTTTTACCAAATTTTTATCAAACTCTTGCAAATAAAAAGTTTTTACAATCAACAATAGATCAACTGTTCCAACCGGGTACGCTTACAAAAATTAGCGGATACATTGGAAGAGAAAATGCAAAAGCGTCAACTGGAGCAGATGTATACATAAATGCTGCTGATAAAGTAAGACAAAACTATCAATTAGAACCGGGTATTACAATTACCGATTCTATCGGTAATATCACTTTTTATAAAGACTATATTGATTATGTAAATCAAATTGGCGTGTTCGGCGGCAATACTAGCAACCATTCTCGATTAAATGCCGAAGAATTTTATTCTTGGGATCCGCACATTGACTGGGATAAGTTTGTTAACTTTCAAAATTACTATTGGTTGCCGTACGGACCTGATGCTATAACAGTTTATGGCAACCAACAACTTGTTGATAGCGTTTATAGTGTGAAACTGCAGTCTGACGGGTCAAACAATCAATATAATATCACCCCAGACGGATTCACACCTAATCCAATATTAAAATTATATAGGGGTCAAACTTATACTTTCAATATTACTAGCCCGGGAAATCCTTTTAGTATTATGAGTAACCGGACAACTGGGATTCTTTCTAGATACATAACAACTGGAATTGATAGTTATGGAGTTACATCTGGAACAATGACATTTACTGTTCCACTTAATGCTCCTAGTGTTCTTTATTATCAAAGTGAATCTGATATAAATCTTGGCGGCGTTATTGAAATTTTTAATATAACCAATGATACTGTCATCAATGTTGAAACAGATATTTTAGGAAAACAATCTGTTACTTTGCCTAATGGTATTAAGTTAAGTAATGGAATGAAATTACAATTTGGCGGAACAGTTATTCCAACAAGCTATGCCACAGGTCAATATTATGTTGAAGGAGTGGGCAACGCAATTAAATTAATTAATTCAAAAATTCTTGAAATAATTAGCCCTTATACAACAGAGCAATCTGTTCAGTTTGATGAGTTACCTTGGGATTCTGAACCTTTTGATGACGCTGCAGGTTATGCCGGATCTCCAGATTATATCACTATTAATAGATCTAGCAGGGATCATAATTCATGGTCAAGGTATAATCGTTGGTTTCATAAAGATGTGATTAATACTAGTGCAACATACAACAATGATGTAGTAAGTTTAGATCAAACAACTAGAGCTACTCGACCAATTATAGAATTTAATGCAGATCTAAAATTATTTAACTTAGGAACTACCGCAATTGTTGATGTTGATTTGATTGATACATATACCAATGATGCATTTTCAATAATTGAAGGAAGTGCAGGGTATAATGTAGATGGTATAGATCTAGCTCCAGGGATGCTAATAATATTTACAGCAGATCTAGATCCGTTAGTGCAAAATAATATCTATCGTGTAGAATATGTAGATGTCAAACATTTGTCTAGCGGCAGTAATCAATTGCACTTAGTAAAAGTATCAACACCTTTAATAAATCAAGTAACTTTAGTAAAACAAGGCGTTGACAATCAAAGCAAAATGTTCTGGTATGATGGCACATCTTGGATTGAAGGGCAACAAAAAACAGGAATTAATCAAGCGCCATTATTTGATGTAGTAGATAGTAACGGGATAAGTTTTGGAGATAAAACTAATTATACTGGTAGCACTTTCTTCGGTACTAAACTATTTTCTTATGCAATAGGATCGGGTGTATCAGACTTGGTACTAGGTTTTCCGTTAACATATCAAAATGTAAACAATATAGGAGATATTGTTTTTAATTTTAATCTTAACACCGATACATTTAGTTATAAAAAATCAGCAATTGTTGAGTCACAAACTATAGATGTAGGATTTTTATCTAGTTTAGATTATGCAGGAAATACAGTATATTTAAATGGATGGCAAACTAGCGAGATTGAAAAATCTCAAGCTGCTGTAAGAATTTATAAAAATTCAGGCCTGGCAAACAATTTTCCAATTGACATTTTTGATAGTATTTCTAATTTATCTGATTTAATTGTAAAGATTTATGTAAATGGTGTAAGATTAAACTCTAATTTGTGGCAATTAATCACAAAACCTGATTATTATCAAGTCAAATTAAACAACGATATTACCACAACGGATGTACTAACTATAAGGGCATTTAGTGCACAGCCTATTAATGCCAATGGTTATTATGAAATACCTTTGAACTTGCAAAATAATCCATTAAATGATACAATATCTAATTTTACTTTAGGCGAAGTGACAGACCATGTAACCAGCATTGTAGATAATTTATCAACTTTTTCTGGATCATTTCCAGGAGACGGAAATTTAAGAGATTTAGGTAATATTGCGCCTTTTGGTAGTAAATTTGTACAGCATAGTGGTCCTTTAAGTTTAGGAATTTATCATATAACATCAGAAACAAATAATGTTATTAAAGCAATAGAACAATCTCGAACAGATTATAACAGTTTTAAACAAAATTTTATTAATATTGCAAATTCTCTAGGGACTGATAGTGATACAGTTAATACTGTTAACGCTATATTATCTAAGATTAATGCGAATAAACCTAATGTAGCTCCATATTATCTTAGTGATATGGTTCCGTATGGTGCATGTACTATAACCAATCTAGCAGTAGTAGATTATAGAATTAAAAATTATCCTTTAACCAATGCATTTACATTAGATGTATTGAGTAATCAAGCTGTTGGGATATACCATAACGGAATTCAATTAATTTATGGTCAAGATTATACATTTAACAGTCAAGGCTTTGTAGTAATATCAGATTCTGTATCTTTGACAAACGGTGATACTATTAGCACATATGAATACGAGAGTACAGATGGTTGTTTTGTTCCTGCAACGCCTAGTAAATTAGGTATGTGGCCGGCATTTACTCCAAAAATTTATTTAGATACTACACTGGTCAATCCAGTTAATGTGATACAAGGTCACGATGGTAGTATTATTGCTGCTTATAATGATTATAGAGATAATTTGATTTTAGAATTAGAAAAAAGAATTTTTAACAATATTAAAGTAAAGTACAACACTGATATTTTTGATATTGCAAAAATAATTCCTAGCTATAATAGAACTAATAACTATTCTAGAGATGAATTTAATCAAGTATTAGCGCCTAATTTTTATTCTTGGACCGGTCTAGTAGGTAAAGATCTTACAACACCTTTGATTTATGATAGAAGTAACAGTTTTACTTTTAATTATTCTAAAAGTGCAGCCCCTGATAATACATCTTTACCTGCATATTGGAGAGGAATTTATCGTTATATATTAGATACTGATCGGCCAAATTTATGTCCATGGGAAATGCTTGGGTTTAATCAACAACCTAGTTGGTGGTCAAAAGTCTACGGTCCTGCTCCATATACAAGTGATAATCTAATCATGTGGCAAGATATTACTGATGGTATGATTAGAGAACCAGGCGTTCCTGCGGTATATACATCAGAATATGCTAAACCTTTCTTGATGCATCATATACCAGTTGACGAATCTGGTAATTTAATTAGCCCGCTGGACTCTGGTCTAGCCGGAGGAACTTACCAGCCAAATGTTGATAATAATTTTGTATTTGGAGATGGAAGTCCTGTTGAAACAGCATGGACAAGAAGCAGTTACTATCCATTTAGTGTAATTGCAACTAGCTTAATTTTAGCTCCAGGACAGACATTTGGAGTGTTGCTAGATAGAAGTCGTATAACAAGAAATATTGCAGGACAGCTAGTATATTCGGCCACTGGACTGAGAATAAGACCAAAAGATATTCTTTTACCTAGCACATTTTCTAGCGCATCGAGAGTACAAACTGCTGGCTTAGTAAATTATATTGTAGATTTGATTTTTAATTATATTTTTAGTAATAATGTTTCTGGGTATAACTCTTATAGTAATGACTTATCCGCGATGAATATACAGTTAGCTTATAGGGTAGGTTCATTTACTAATCAATCTCAATTTAATTTATTGTTAGAATCTAAAACTCCTTCGAGTACCGGTAATGTTTTTGTTCCAACAGACAATTATAAAGTATTTTTAAACAAATCTTCTAGTGTCCAAAAATTAGTTTATAGTGGAGTTATTGTTACAAAATTATCTGGCGGTACTTTTGAAGTAAAAGGTTATAGTAGAACTCAACCTTATTTTAAATATTATCAGTATATAGGCAAAGGAAATTCAACTACTATAGGCGGCATTTCTGAAAATTATACAGTTTATACACCTGGCCAAACTTATGTTGTAGGATCGATTATACAGAGCGAAGGACAATATTATAGAGCCAAAGTAACTACTTCTGAAAGTCCTTTCAATCCAACTCTTTTTGCAAAATTACCAGCACTGCCAATATTAGGCGGAGTGTCGGTATATCTAAGAACAAAATGGGATAGATCGGCAACATTAATAGCTCCTTACGGATCAGTGTTTACTTCAGTACAGTCGGTTGTAGATTTTTTAGAAGGATATGGCGAATATCTAAAAGATCAAGGATTTGAATTTGACAATTACAATACCAATTATGCTGCAGTAGCTAATTGGGACACTAGTGTCAATGAATTTTTGTTCTGGACAACTCAAAATTGGTCAACAGGTCAAGATAAATGGAGTGACTGGACTCCTACTCAGTCTTATAATTATGGAACAATTGTTAGATATAATGGCGATTATTACAGTGCTTTATACAATATTGCAATTGCAGACGAATTTGATTCTGAGAAATGGAAATTATTGCCTGGTTTGAGTAATATAGGAGCCAGCGTAATTAGTCTAAGTCCTAGTGCTTCTGGAGTAAATTTTGTAACTAATTTAACAGTTGTTGATGATGTTTCAAATCCATTTAACCCTTATGAAATTTTTAAGGTTGATGGCACTCCTTTCGAAATACAAAATTTAGATAGTTATCGTCAGGGCAATACAGTTGCATATATTCCTAAAATTTCAAATGGAATTTACGGAGCAAGTTTTTACCTAGTACAAAACGAACATGTAATTGTTTTATCTAACACTACAATTTTCAATGATATTATATATAATCCTACAAGCGGATATAGAAGAGAACGATTAAAAGTATCGGGATATATTACTACCAATTGGTATGGAGGATTAGATATTCCAGGATTCTTATACGATGCTGCAAAAGTTAATATATGGCAACCGTGGCAAGATTATAATGTGGGTGATATAGTAAAATATGGATCTTCTTATTATCAAGCCGATCCTATATCTGGTAATTTAATACCAGGAGCGTTAATATTTGATAAAACACAATGGTCAGAATTAGCATCTAAACCTAACGATCAGATATTGACAAATTGGACAAATATTGCTACGCAATTTACAGATTTTTACAGCACTGAAGTTGATAATTTTAATAGTAGTCAACAAGCGTTGGCTCAACATTTAATTGGTTATCAAAAACGACAATATCTTAACAATATTATACAAGACGATGTAAGTGAATTTAAATTTTATCAAGGCATGATTCGTGAAAAAGGAACACAAAATGTATTGAACAAATTATTCAATGTATTGAGTTCAGACAATGCAGAAAGTTTAACATTCTATGAGGAATGGGCGGTGCGTGTCGGACAATACGGAGCAACTACAGCATTTGATAATATAGAATTTATATTAAATCAAGATTTATTTAAAGTTAATCCTCAGTCTACAGTTTTAGTTAATAAAAAAGATTCTTCTATCAGTCCTTTTATTATTCAACAAACTCCAAACGATATATATGTTGCCCCACTTGGCTATAACAGTAATCCTTTTTTACCTGTCTCAACTACTAATCAATTTTTAAGAAGCGCAGGTTATGTTGATTCTAACGACATTACACTAAGTGTTAAAACATTAGATTGGCTATCTTCACAGCCAGCAACAAATATAACTATTGGAATTACCTATGTTATTTTAACAATCGGGAGCACAGATTTTACTCAAGCAGGTGCTGCAAGTAATACACAAGGCCTAAGTTTTACAGCAACTAGTATACCAACTGGTACAGGTACTGTTGCTGTTGATATAACTAAACTGAGAGAAGGTTCATATATTTGGTCGGCTTTTGATAATTACACTGGTTGGAATGTTTATAGGTTTACTGATATAAAAATTAGATTTAAATCTATCAGCATATCTAATGGAGTATTGACAATAACTACCCAAGACCCGGTAACATTTAATCCAGGATTTTATATTGGGTTATCGCAATTCAGTTACATAAACGGTTTTTATCAAGTACAATCTGTTAATTTGAATTCTTTTACAGTTAACACTTCTTTGTTAAGTCTGGCTATTCAACCGATTAATTTAATAATCTACGGACTAATTAGTCAAAGAATTAATTCGTTAGATTCGATTAGTAATGTTCTTTCTTTTAATTTAAAAAACGGAGACTATATCTGGACTGATGACAGCGGTAATGGAACGCCTGCTTCATGGATTTATAATTCTGTATATAAGCAATCAGTACAAAACAATCCTTTAAAAACTGATTATTTACTATACGGGAAAGTTATAGCTACCGGCAGTAAGTATAATATAGCGGCTACAGGCATGTCAACTGGGCAAATCATAACATATGATAAAGTAGGATCATCGGTCGATTGGATTCAAAGACAACTAATACCAGTTCCATTTATAGCCAAGAGTTCTGCAAATGCAGTAAACACTATATCAACAGTATTGGCCATTAGTCCAGATGGCACTTGGCTTGCAGCAGGCTCCCCGGGAGTGGGATATGCATCTACAAATTATGTAGGAGTTTATTCACCTTTGACTGCCTATTTGATTAATCAAGTAGTTTATTATGAAAATAATTTCTATTCAGCGATATTAAATGTTCCAACGGCTGCTTATCCTGATATAAATTCTGCCTATTGGATACAAATTCCTTATCTATCAGTAACCCAAACAGGAACAAATATTGCTGCCTCTGGTGTTATAACATTATACCAAAAAGATGCGAATAATACTTATAATTTAGTTGACACCATTCTCAGTCCGTCTGTCGGAATCTCTGCAGCTGTAACAGAATTATTTGGATCTAGTTTAGCCTTTGATAGCAATAATAATTTATATATTGGAGCTATTGGTTATAATAGCTCTCAAGGAAAAATTTATTCTTTAAGTTATACTTCTAGTACTCCTGTTACAACTTATTATGATAGTGTTGGCAGTTCAGGAACAGTTTTAAATGTCAGTTCTACAGCTGGCATTGTCAGCGGGATGACTGTCGCAGGTACAGGATTTACAAAAAATCAACCCGTTGCATCTGTGCTTACAAAAGTAACTTTTCAAACTGCTACAAATACTCCTAACTATATAGTAAATTCTCAAGGATTACCTGTTAGTTTATTAAGTATTACTCCAGGACTAGTAGTAAATGGTACAAATGTTTTAGCAAACACTTACATTTATTCAGTAGGTGTAAATCCAATTATTATCAATATAACTTCGGTTGTTCCTAGTAGCCCAAGTGTAGGGTATGTTACTTTAAACTTTGATAAAATTCCTAATTTACCTATTTTACCTCAAGATACAATTACTGTAACAAATGTATCTGAAGCTGGTTATAACGGTAATTACACAGTTGTATCAGTAAGCAATACGCATATAACATACGCCAACACTACAACTACATCAGCTACAGATAATACCGGTACTATTCAATCAAATATTAATTACGCATTAATTGCATCAGCTAAAGATGCTGTTTCAACAATATCTACAATATTTTTAAATGTAGAAATAACTGGAGTTAATTATGCAAGTCCAGGAGAAGGACTAGTTACCTTAACATTTGCAGAATTACCTAGCACTCCTTTTGCTTCGGGATCGACTATTACAGTTTCAGGTATATCTGTGTCTGGATATAATGGAACTTATGAAGTGGTTGCAGGTACTACTACATCAGTAACATATTACAATAGTACTATAATAGCTTCAGCAACTAGCGGAACGATCACCAATCCATTATTACAATTCAATGTAAGATCAGTTGCTAGTGCAGGAACAATAATTTTATCAGGAACTCCTGATTCTACTCCAAATGGTTTACTGATGTTTTCTACTACAAATTGGAGATATAGCTCATTAATTACTAACCCTAGTTTGTCGCCTAACAGTTATTTTGGAAAACAACTAGTTGTTAGTTATGATGGAAACACACTACTAACATCTTCTAACAATAATCCAACTTTGTTAACTAACAGCGTATATGTTTATAAAAATGAAGGTTCGGGACTAACAGTTAATAGTATTATTCCAGTAGCTAACAGTTCATTTGAGAATAGTATAACGGTTTCAGATTCAGGTACTTTTATTGCTATTAGTAGTTTTAGCATATCTAATCTTGGTTTAGTGAGTCAACAAGTTACTAATATTTCACAAGTAGTGATATATCAATACAATGATTTAAATTCTGAATACACTAGCTATCAAACTATAACTGAACCTATAGTTAATTCAAATTTTGGTGATAAGTTGTCATTTATGAATGACAGTAATACGCTGGTAATTTACAGCCAGACTGGCACTACATCGATACAAACTACTATAGATTTAGATCAAACAACTTTTGATGAACGATCTACACTGTTTACTTCTACTGATATAAACGGAGGTAGAATTGACATTTATGACAATTATAATACTCAATGGGTGTTTAGTGAAACACTAAACAATATAGAACAAACACAAGATGGTTATGGAATGGGAATGGCAGTTGGGCCTAACAATATATTTGTAGGATCTCCATACTATAGCGGTAGTAGCTCATTAACTGGTCAGTTGTATACCTATACAAAATCCCCCAATTTATTAAGCTGGACAATTTATCGAACACAAGTATCGCAAGTAGATATTAAAAAATTAAAAAAAGCATTTTTATATAATAAATCGACTGGCGAATTATTAACCTATTTAGATATAATTGATCCTATCCAAGGAAAGATTGCAGGAACAGCAGACGAAGAAATTAAATATAAATCTTTTTATGATCCAGCAACTTATTCTTACAGTTTAATTAATACTGTTAATACTGATAATGGAACATTTTGGTCTACTCTTCAAGTAGGGCAATTATGGTGGGATTTAAGGACAGCTAAATTTTATGATCCTTATTTTGCAGATGCAGCTTACAGAAATAACATGTGGAATATGCTTGCACCAGGAGCAAGCATTGATATTTATGAATGGGTCGCTAGTACACTTTTACCTTCCGCATGGGATGCGTTAGCTGATACAATTCCAGGACTTGCACAAGGAATTAGTGGTACAACATTATATGGTAATAGTGCCTACAGCATTAGACAACGGTACGACACCACAGCTAAAGTGTTTAAAAATACTTATTACTATTGGGTAAAAAATAAAACTCTGACTCCTAATCTAGAAGGAAGACATATTCCAGCGCAGACGGTGTCAAATTTAATAGCCAGCCCTCGTAATCAGGGTTATACTTATTTGGTATTAACAAGCACTAATTCTTTTAGTTTAGCAAATGTAGCAACTTATTTAAAATCTTCTGACGTTGTTTTATCTGTTGAATATTGGAAAATAGATAATATAGAACAAAATATTCATACTCAGTGGAAATTAATTAGTAATGATGCCATTGTTGATTTACCTCGTGAAATAGAACAAAAATGGATCGATAGCTTATGCGGAGTAGATGCGCTTGGTCGATCAGTTCCTGACACATCTTTGCCGCCTAAATTACGTTACGGTATTGAAAACCGTCCACGACAAGGTATGTTTATTAATCGTGTAGAAGCGTTAAAAGAGTTTGTTGAAAAAGCAAATAGAGATTTGTTAGCAAATCAGATAGTAGATAATTATGATATCAGTAGTTTAGAATCATATGATAAAGAGCCAACAACCATATCTGCGTTGTATGATACAGTGTTAGATACTGACACCGAATTACCTTATGCAAATATAAATCTATTTCAAACTCCTAAAGTGAGTCCTGTAATAACCAATGGCCGATTAACAAAAATTAAAATATTAAGTATTGGTAGAGGGTATCTAATTGCTCCTTATATTGAAATTATAGGTACAGGTAAAGGAGCATCAGCTCGAGCAATAATAAATTCTTCAGGAAGTATTATCGATGCGACTATTTTAACGGCAGGTGAAGGCTATGATCCCAACACAACAACTTGTGTTGTAAGAAGTTATTCTGTTTTAGTACATAATGACAGTCAGGCAAATGGTAATTGGAGTATATATTCATATGATCCTGTTAATGTCATATGGTCCAGAACTTTAACTCAATCTTATGATGTTAGAAACTATTGGAGTTATGTTGATTGGTATGCTCCAGGGTATAATCAATTCAGCGCAGCTGATTTTTTAATACAAACATTTTTTAATTTGAATTCTTTACAAGTTAATATTGGCCAATTGGTAAAAATATTTAAAGTAAATGCCGGAGGATGGATTTTAATAGAAAAATTTGCTGATAGTAGCAGTTCTGATTGGACACAAAGTTATTCAGTGGTCGGTATTCAAAATGGTACAATTCAATTAAATCGTAATTTATATCAAACAGATTTTACTGCTGTTGGTTATGATGCTAGTACTTTTGATAATGGTGCTTTTGATGTTAAAGCTAGTACTGAGTTACGGATTATTTTAAACGCATTGAAAAATAATATTTTTATTGGAGTCGATCTTAAACAAAGTTATTTAGATTTATTTTTGAGCAGTATAAGATATGCACATAGTGAACAATTATATTTAGATTGGGTTTTTAAGACTAGTTTTGTAAGGGCAACTCATAATGTAGGATCTTTAAACCAACCTGTATACTATCCTATAGATAATTTAAGTAATTTTCAAGATTACATTGCTGAAGTCAAACCTTACAGGACAAAAATAAGAGAGTATATAAGTCAATATACCAGTGTTGACCCAACATATACAAGTGTTACAGATTTTGATTTACCTCCAATAATTCAAAATAATTCATCATCGATTATAAACACCGCCTTAGTTAACGGATCTATAACAGCAGATCAATCAGAAATACAAACTTATCCTTGGAAGTTTTGGTTAGACAATACAGGATATAAGATAACTGAGATAGTAATTGCTGATGGAGGCTCTGGTTATATTAATACACCGCAGGTGATCATTGGTTCGCCCACAGGGCCTAATCCGATACAGGCTACCGCCAACGCTTTCTTTACCAATGGTATAATAACTCGCATTATTATAACTAATTTTGGAAGCGGATATCTGGTTGCACCAACAGTATATTTGTCAGGCGGATTATCATCTTCGGGAAAAGTTGCAACATTGGTTGCTATTATAGGCGATGGGGTTATTAGATCTAATTCATTGGAATTAAAATTTGATAGAATTTCACCAACAAATTATATTATAGATACATCGGTAACTGAAACATTTACTGGATCGGGATCAAGATTGCAATTTCCGTTATCCTGGGCTCCTGATATTAAAGTAGGAAATTCTACTGTATACATTGATAATATTCTAGTACTACGAGAAAACTATACTTTTGCTGTGGCTAAATCGACTACTTCGGGATACACTCAGTATTCGGGAACAATAACTTTTACAACAGCGCCAGTTGCTAATTCAAACATTGTGGTAAATTATAATAAAGATATTTCTATTTTAAATGCTACTGATAGGATTGAATTTTATTATAATCCTGTTAATGGTATGATAGGGAAACAATTTAATCAATTAATGTCGGGAGTAGATTACGGAGGAAATGTTGTAGGCAATTTAGGATTTACTCCGGGCGGTGGGTGGAATGTTTTACCTTATATGACAGATACATGGAGCTCGTTTGATGAAACATATACTGATTATATAGTTCAAGTCCATGCCGGTAACCATAGTTTTACATTGCCTTATTCTCCAGTGCCAGGAACTGAGATTAACATTTATTATGTTTCTAATTACAATATTTCTTACGAATCAGATGGGTCTACATTAAGTTGGCCTGCAAGTATTTACGTTAATCAATATACAGTAACTGTGTCAACAACACTGTCTTCTGCTAGTTCATCGACAGTTTCTACAACTTTATTAGATTATTCTACAGTGGTTCAAGCTGCTATTACGGCAACGGGCGGTGTTACAGGACAATCTTCAATAATATTTGCTGATATTACTAATGTAGTAATTGGTCAATTTGTATCAGGAGTTGGCGTTCCTACAAATACCACAGTAATAAGTTTATTAGATACAACGGTTGTGTTGTCAAATAATCTTACTGCTAATCCTTTAGGCACATATTCTTTTTATGTTCTAGGAACTACTTTAACTGTGACAACTAATGTAGGAATTAATATCGGAACAGGGTTAGTAGGCACTGGTTTTTCCACGCAATCTGTAACCGGAGTGTCAACTTCGACTATTGGAAGTACGGTAAATTATCTAGTGTATATAAACAAGGCTCCTGATAGTATACCTACAATAAATGAAACAATAGAATTTATCACAAATGCTGCTGGATCGTCAAATCTTACTGTATCAAATACTGCAAATTTAAAAACAGGAGATATTGTTACATGCAATAGTTTTTCTGCATTCAGCTACAATACGACTGTAATTAGTATAATAAATTCTACAACTGTTAGTTTAAGCAGAATTTTGTACAAAACTATTCCAAATTCAACAAGTATCACATTTACTAGAACTTTGTCAAATCCAGTTGAAGTACAGACTTTTAATAATGGTATTATTCTGCTAGCTAATCCTGTATTGGCTGGAAGTAACATTAATATTAGTGGAAAATTCGATCCTGTTAGAATAGATGCTGGAGATTTTGATCTTATTACAGAAATTTCTCCAACAAATTCAAATGCTGTAATGTTGACTCCTATAATAGGAACTACTACATCTCCAGTTGTAACAACGACTACAGCTGCCGACGGCACTACAAAATATACGATTAATATTCCAAATTCATTTACTGTGAATAGCAATGATGAATTTATATTGAGACAAAGTACTAGTGATGGAACATTAACCCCAACAAACTATGATACAGACATTGATGGAGGTAATCTTGTTTATACTACGGCACAAGGCATATCAGCTGATGATATTGTATTAGACGGTGATGGATTTGTAACAGAAACTAGTAGTCCAGCATTAGAAGAAGTTGTTCCAGGACAAGTGATTGATGCGTTAGCTATTAAAGTTTATGATAAACCTAATGCTGGTTCTGCTAATATTCGTGTAGATAATTACATCACGGACGGAGTAAATAATTCATTTAAATTGATTACAACACCTAGTAGTTCAGGATCAATCATTGTAAAATTAGGATCGTCTTTTAAAACTATCAATGTAGATTTTAATATTGATTATACAAATAATTTATTACAACTTTCTACAACTCCTTCTCAAAATCAAATTTTAAGTATATTTGTGATTGGATTTTCTGGATCTAATATTTTAGATGTTGATTATTTTATTGGAGATAACATAACTAATGAATTTATTACGAAGGCGCCTTGGTTAGACAGTTTTACACCTCTAGTATATGTAAATGGTATAGTGGCAAATCCAGTATTTTTCAAAACAGATAATACTTATTCAGCAGATAATGTTATTGGTATAAGATTTCCTACCCCATTATCATCAGGTACCTTAATAAATTATATTATTGTATCTGGTGCTGAACAGACATTTTCAATAACTAATTCAGAAATTGTGGCAACAAATGGAGGATTAAGCTATACTTTACAAAATCCAATTGGAGTAACATTACCTAATGAATCAAATATGATCGTTAGAGCTAATCAACAAATCCTACATGCACCAGTTAATATCTATTATACAATTGAGAATAATAATTTAGTCTATACAATTGATAACGATAGAGTCGAACCTTATACTATCTCGGCAAATGATGTTGTAGTAATAGTTGATAGCAATGTACTAGTAGAAGGAACAGACTATAGTTTAGATCTTAGTGGAATAACAATCACTATTACAAAAATTGCGTATGACAATTACATTGGTAAATTGTTAATTATAAGTATCAAAACAAATGCAGAATATTTCTATAATCCAACTACAAAACAGATAACATTTACTAATTCTTATTCAAACACCGATGTTGTTGAAGTAACAAGTTCTTATAGACAAGACACCTTAGACATTCAAAGAACTGAAATAACAGTAACTACATCAACTAATTTAGTTCAAGGATCGGTTGAATACTACTATTATAACTCTATTAAAGGTGGAAGAGTAACATTAGATAGAACTGTAATAAATGAAAATTATATTTGGGTAATAAAAAATTCCACATTATTAGTTCCGGGTGTAGATTATATTTTACTTACTGATCGCATGAGCATACAGTTAACTGTAATTCCTTCATTAAATGATAAAATTACATTGATAACATTTGGCGATAATGTGCTTAGATCTGGTATTGCCTATATGCAATTTAAAGATATTTTTAATAAAACAACTTATACTCGATTAAGTTTAGATAAACAAACTACGCTGGCAGCTGATTTACACTGGAACGATACTACAATAACATTAACAAACGGATCTAATTTTCAAACGCCAGGGGTTAAACCGGGTGTAATAGAAATTAGAGGAGAAAGAATAGAATATTTTGTTAAAACCGGAAATATCTTGAGCAGATTACGCAGAGGTACAATGGGAACTGGAATAACAGATGTGAATTATGCAGGAACATTTGTTCAAGACATTGGTTCAAGCGAAACTATTCCTTATTCAGATAATATACAAACTACTACATTAGTATCCAATGGTTCCGATATTGTTAATTTAAACTTTATTCCTGTTGTAGGCTCAATTGCAGATCCTACAGGAATCTTATCATGGTTTAGTGATTTTGGATTCTCTTATAAAGGTGCTTATGAAATTTCTTCTACTTACAGCGTAGATGATGTTGTAGTTTATAATGACCATTATTATTCTTGTCAAATTGCTATTTTAAGTATATCTAATAGATCTCAATTAACAGATTATAGTCCTAACAATAGTGTATATTGGAAGTTGTATCCTACTTCAATTCCTGTAGGGTACGGACAGTCGGATCAGATAGAAGTTTTTGTAGGTGGTTATAATGATGTTGCTATCTGGCAAAAAAACACCAGTTATACTGTTGGAATTATTGTAAATGTTGGCAGTTATACCTACAGATGTATTACTGATCATACCAGTAGTGATACATTTTTGGATGATGCAACTAACTGGTCATTTTTTATAGGAAACATTAGATTACAAAAAAGACCTTACAGCGTGTTTAATGTAAATAAAGCACCTTACAGTCCGGCAGGAGATGTACGATTTGACGCAGATTTTGCCGTTGACGGCGTTGGTAAACAAATTAGATTAACTAATTTGTTAGATATAGGAACACAGGTTACTGTAATCAAACGTACAGGAACCGCATGGGATGGTAAAAATCCAGGCGGTAATCTAAATATATTAAACGATGATAGTAAAGTTGCATCATTTATTAAAGCTACTACTGGTATATGGTATTCAACTTACAAAAAATCATCTGGAACGGATTAAACTAGTACATTTTATACATTGATAAATATTAGATAAAGAGAGTTAATTATGCAGACCACAGATCAAACAGGAATTCATATAGAAGGGCATATTAAAATATATGACCCTGTTTCACAGGAAATTTATATCAACAAACGCAATGCAATTCACTACGAAAATATCAGTATTGCTTTGGCGCAGTCCTTATCTAATAACACCACTGGAGGATTTATCTATCAGATGGCTTTTGGAAATGGCGGAACAGCTATTGATCCCACTGGTATTATCACATATCTAACTCCAAACAGCACAGGTAGTAATGCAAGTCTATATAATCAAACTTACGCTAAAGTTGTAGACGGTGCAAGCAGTACAAATACTGATCCTACTAGAAATTTTACAGAAACTAGGCATACTACAGGTACAAATTATAGTGATGTATTTGTTACTTGTTTACTAGATTACGGCGAGCCAGGTGGCCAAACAGCATTTGATACAACATCTAGCACAAATAGCACATTTACTTTTGATGAATTAGGTTTAAAAAGTTATAGTACAACTGGAGAAAGTTTGTTGTTAACACATGTTATATTCCATCCTGTTTTAAAAAGTTTGAATAGACTAATACAAATAGATTATACTGTTCGAATTCAAAGTTTGACTGGCCTAGTGTCGGTATAAGGAGTAGCAAATGCCATATTCTATTCCGTTTACTGATACAACAAATCCAAATAAAGTACCTATCACAGTCGCTGATGGAACAATCGATAACTCTACAAGTTTAAAATTCGTTGGGCAAGCATATCCAAACTATGCAGAACCCTTGGCAGAAGATCTTTTACATTTATTAGAAAATTTTGCAGCACCCACTAGCCCAATTAATCCTGTTCAAGGCCAATTATGGTATGACACAAGTACAAATATTTTAAAAGTATATGACAGTACAAACTGGACAACAGCTGGCAGTTTGAAAAAAAGCGGAACTGCTCCTGCTGTAGCAAATAGTATAGCTGGTGATTTGTGGGCTAATACAGTAACAAATCAATTATATCTGTTTACGGGTAGTAACTGGACATTAGTTGGTCCGCAATATAGTTCAGGAACACAAACAGGTCCAATAGTCGAAGCAATTGTTGATACAAATAACATTACTCATAATGTTATATCTATGTATGCTAACAATTCTAGAATAGCTATAATTAGTAAAGAAAAATTTATACCTAAATCTTTTACTGTGGGATTTAGTATTGTGTATGAAGGCATTAATTTAAGTTCTGTTGATGCTACATACAATTCAACTTCAAATCCGTTTCCTACTAGACTTTATGGAACTGCAAGTTCAGCAGATAATTTATTAGTTAATAATACAGCTATTAGTGCTAGTAACTTTTTGCGATCTGATACAGCTAGTACAACTAATTATACCTTTAATATTAGAGCAGACAGTGGATTGAATATCGGATCAAATTTAGGCCTAACCCTTGGAGTTGTCAATGGGTCACCAGCCTTGTATTCTTCTAATAGCGGAAGTAGCCTAAGTCTTAAATTGACAAATACTAGTGGAGTATTGAACACAATAGCATTTTTAGATCCACGGGGTCGGGTAGGAATTGGTACAAACAATGTATCTCCTCAATCTGAATTAGATGTTTCTGGTACAATTACTGCATTAACTGGTATTAATGTTAATGGAACAACCGATGCTTCGTATACCTCAGGCACTCTTTTTACAACAGCTACTGGAAGTATTGTTACTCAAGGAGGCCTGGCAGTAGGCAAAAAATCAGTGTTTGCTGATGATGTAACAAGTTATGGACAATATTTTTTAAATTATTTAGATGAAAATTTTAATCCTAGTGCTGCTGCGGTAATATTACCAAACTATTCCTTAGACAGTACTGAATCTTCAACATTAGGAATACCTTTAGTCACTAATGGATTGTATGATATCGGAACAAGTACTCGACCTTTTAGAAATATATATGGAACTAATTTTTCAGGAAATTTTTCAGGAACATTCACAGGTATTTTAGAAGGTAGTGCAAGCGGGTCGGCTGCATCGTTGACAAGTCCCACAGTATTCAGTATTACAGGAGATGTCACTAGTAATGCTGTTAGTTTCAATGGACAATCTAGTACTGGAACAGCTATTTTTACTACTAGCATTAGTTCAAATTTTATTACGCTCAAACCATCTGCAACTGATTCCACATCATCCGATCAATTATTGGTATATCAATCAGGTTCAGGTCTAGTAAGCATGACAAAACAAGTATTTACTAACCATATTGCGGTAGTACCAGTTGGCGCAATATTTCCTTTTGCTGGAATAAATGTTCCAACTGGATATTTGTTATGTGATGGATCTGAAATATTAATTGGCACTTATACTGAATTGTTTAATGTTATTGGTTATTCATATAAACCAGTAGGATCTTTGCAAGGTGTTGGCACATTTGGATTGCCTGATCTAAGAGGGAGATTCCCTCTAGGAGCAGATAATATGAATAATAACCTAACAGTTCCTACAAGCAGCGGAGCTTTAGTAAGTACAACACAAGATTTAAATGGCAATCCTAGTACAGCGGCACATCGTGTGAATGATGTATCGGCTGATATAATAGGAGGCGGTAATACTTCTGCCACAGGTTCAGTGGTGCTGTTGTCTCAAAATTTGCCAGCTCATACACATAATTTGCAAAGTGCTCAAGGAACACAATATTATGTAGTTAGTCCTCCAGGAAGCGCTATTGATGGACAAGCCATTGACGGTTATGGAATCTCTGAAGGTAGTACAGGATCAGGATTTCCAAATAGTGGACCAGTCACTGGGGCTACTGGGGTAGCTATTAATGTAATGAATCCTTATCAAACTATAAATTACATAATTTTTACTGGTAACATATAATGAGTTATACTATTACACTTACTGATGGAACTACTTTAACAACGGTTAATGACGGATCAATCGATCAGACATCAACAGATCTTACATTAATTGGAAAAAATTCCACTAACTATGGAGCTTTTTTAAATGATAACTTTGTTCGTATTTTAGAAAATTTTGCAAATACGAGCCAACCAAATTATCCTATAATTGGACAATTATGGTACGACACTAGTGAAAATATACTCAAGGTATACAATGGTAGTAGTTTTACTACAACTAGTGGAACCATAGTATCATCAACAGTGCCTAGTAGTATCGGGTCTGGCGATCTTTGGATAAACAATTCTACAGGACAGCTTTACTTCAATGATGGACTAGATACTATATTGGCAGGCCCGTTGTATACTAGTCAACAAGGAGTTAGTGGATTTAATGTTGAAAGTATTATAGACACAGCTGGAGTTAACCATACAGTAGTTGTTTTATATGTAGCAAGAACTGTTATTGGTATTTTTAGTAAGGATACTTTTACTCCAGCATCGTCTATTCCGGGATTCACTAGTTCAGCTCAATTTACGGCTAGTCAAACTTTAAATGTACTAACTGTAACAGCTATTGCAAGCGGAAGTTTAAATGTCGGACAAACCATTTCAGGTATTGGAGTGACTCCGGGTACAATTATTACAGGTCAACTTACAGGCCTTACTGGTAGTACAGGTACTTATACAGTAAGCAATTCTGCAACAGTTTTATCCACGACTATAACAGCTAGCAGTAGTAAAATAAACATAGGATTTAACGTGGGTAGTTATCCTGGGATAGTGTTCGATACAGTAGTTTCTCAAGCACAATCTCTAGTAGCGTCCGATGGCAGTTTAAAAACAGCATCCAATTTTTTATCATCTGTAGAAAATTCTACAACTTCCGGACAAATTAATATACAAAATAATAATCCTTTAATTTTAGGTACTGGATCTAATATTGCTTTTAACATTAATTCATCTAGTAATATTTTTCAAATTAATTCCAATACTTCAAATTTAAATTTTAGCATTAATTTAGATAGTAACGGTTCGTTAGTTCCGAGTTTGTTCATAAATGCACAAAATCAATATTTAGGAATTAACACATCTAGTCCCGGCGCCACATTAGATGTAAATGGTAATACAATTATACGAGGCAATTTAACCGTACAAGGTAGTACTGATACTATAAACAGTACAACAGTTAATATAGCTGATAAAAATATTAATTTAGGTACAACATCAGTGCCTACTGATACAACAGCCAGCGGTGGGGGTATTACACTTTTAGGTACAACTAACAAGTTTATTGATTGGTTATCAACAGCTAGTTCTAGTACTTCGACAAATTCAGGATATTGGAACATATCAGATTTTATTAATCTATGCAGTTCTAATGCTAGTGTAGGTTATTACATTAATGGAACCAGTGTATTAAGCAGTACTTCTTTAGGATCTGTAATAACATCAGCTCCAGGTTTAACTAGTATTGGTGCATTGACTTCATTACAAGCAGCATATTTAAATACTGCAAACAGTACAATTTCTTATGTAAATTCATCTTCAGGAAGTGGAACAATATATCTATTGCCAAAAGGAACCGGAACAGTAGATGTCAGTAGCAGTCGAATTACTCATGTTGCAACTCCTACAGGCGACACCGATGGCGCCAACAAAACTTATGTAGATACGGCAGTTTCTAGTATAAATCTAGGTCTAAGCCTAGTAACTACAGGGTTAACCACAGATCAAATCGCTGCAAACTTGTTGAATAAGATATTTCCAGTATTGGAGCATCAAAATAACACCTATCTTAGAGTCCAATGCAGCGATAGTACTATAAAACAATACCAATTAATAAGCGGAGTATGGACTTATCAAACTAATTTATAAGTTAAAATAGCATAAATACTAGGAATAAGGAACGAGCGAGATGTCATATACGATTAATCACTACAATGGTACACTATTAACTACAGTTGCAGACGGTACTGTTGATACGTCTACAGACCTTACCTTAATTGGTAAGAATTACGCTGGATACGGGCAGTCACAAAACGATAATTTTGTATGGCTATTAGAAAATTTTGCAAATACAACGCAACCCCCGAATCCTTTAAAAGGACAAATTTGGTTTGATAGCGGTACAAGCAAGTTAAAATTCTGGGACGGTAGTAGTTTCCGAACAACCGGTGGAGCCGAAATAGGTGCATCTCAGCCTAGCGGACTTACTCAAGGTGATTTTTGGTTCAATACTAGCACTAATCAATTATTTGCATACACAGGATCGACTTTTCAGTTGATTGGACCGCAAGGAGTTGCTGGACAAGGCATTACACAGATGCAATCTATCAGTGTTACTGATCTTGAAAATGGAGCAACGCATGCAATTATCCAAGCGGTTGATAACGGCCAGACAATTTTTATTATCAGTGCAGACAGTGCGTTTACTTTAGATCCTAGTATTAATGCTATTACTGGATTTGATAAAATACATCAAGGTGTAACATTAGCTTATACAAAAAATGCTGACAACGGAGTAACAGAAAATTCTGTTAATTATAGATTTTGGGGCACAGCTACTAATTCTGATAGACTCGGTGGACAATTAGCATCTAACTACTTATTAGCTTCAAATCCTACATTTAGCGGAACACCAAATTTTGCTGATACAGGATATACAGTTGGTAGCCCAGTAAAATTACAAGTCTTTAACGATCCTGTAACAGCGTATCCTACATTTTATAATTCTTATAATGATACTGTTATATTTAAAACCACAGTAGCTTCGCAATCAAAATATCCTTTAACATTAAAAGGTACTGATGTTTTACCAGGAGTTACTTTAACAAGTAATTTAGGTAACAGCAGTTATGTTTGGAATAATGTTTACGCAACCAATTTTGTTGGTACAGCGACTAATGCAAATTATGTGAATCTAGGTGGTACTTATGTTAGTGCAACTACAGCTAGTTCTGCAACAACTATAGCAGCTAGGGATAGTAATTCTAACATTTATGCTAATACCTTTTATGGAACAGCTACTAGTGCGCAATATGCTGACTTGGCAGAAAAATATTTACCATCTCCCGAGTGCGGAGAATTTAGCCCAGGTACTGTTGTTACTATAGGAGGTTCAGCAGAAATTCGTCCAGCAGGGTACGGTGATAAAGCTATTGGAGCAATTAGTACCAATCCAGCATTTAAGATGAACGAAGGATTAGCCGGTGGTGTATTTGTAGCTTTGAAAGGTCGAGTTCCTGTTAAAATTATAGGAGGTTGTAGTCAAGGTGACATGATAGCTCCTTACGGAAGCGGACAAGCGGCCAGTATGAATGTAATGTTTGGCAATGGTGATACAGCACCAATTTGCTTTGCCATGGCTCTTGAAAATTGTACTAATTCTACTGAAACTCTTGTAGAGTGTGTAATACTATAATAAATAAAGTTCATTAAAGGTTACCAATGGCAAGTCAAGGTTCGAAAATTTATGCAAATGACTACAACATAATACAATCTGCAATTGCTACTGTATTAGGTACAGGGTCGGGTTCGTTTGGATACGGCCAGACTATATATAGTACACAAATTATTGGTACTCCAAATATTACTGCTACACAATGGTTAAATCTTAGACGCGATCTAATTTCAGCATATACACATCAAAATTCTCCAGGCAGTTTAAGTATTCCTTCATCGCCAGTAGTAAGGCAAGAAGTTACTTATTCTGATTATGCAAAATATCTAGCCATCAGTAATGCCTGCACTGCGAATGCGTTAGTTACACCTCCTGCCGGGCAAGCATCTACTGCAACTTTTTCAACTGGATCTAGAACTACAGTTTGGAACGGATCAGTGTCCCATACTGTAGTTTTAACTTTTACAAATTCTGCACAAGCTAGATATTATTTCAATGCCGGTGGAACTGTAACATTTCAAGCAAGTTTAATTGATTATCCAGGCTTTCCAGGCTACGGAAGTGCAGATACTAGTTATTCAAAAAATAGTGATTGGAACACATTGCTGACTAATTTAGGAGTTATAACTTTTAATTATGGTCACACTATTTCTAGTAATCCAGGTGGATCTAATCAGACAATTTTGAGTAATGTGGGTTATTATCAATTAACAACTAGTCAACAGAACATTTACAGAAAAATAACTTCAAGTTCGACATATACGCCGAATCAGTATGATATATACGCTCAAATAGATAGCACTGGTTCGGTTTTGACATTTACAATTCAATTCCAAGATTTATCAACAGCACATCCAGGAAATCCTTATTCTAATGATTGGAATGTAGAAGGTACATTAACTAGTCTTGTACAAGGATATTATGCTACAGGATCTTATGTAAGTGTTACTCCTCCATCTGTGAATAATGCCAATCCTATAATTTCCTAATAAGGTCAATAATGGCAAGTGTCGGATCAAAAATATTAGCATCGGATTACAATGCAGTACAGACAGCAATTGCCAATGTTCTTGGTACAGGCTCGGGTACATTTGGTTACGGACAATCACTAAGTAGCAGCTCTATTAGTGGCAATCCTAAAATTACAGCAACACAATGGAATAATTTACGTAGTGATTTAGTTGCTGCTTACACACATCAAAATTCCCCAGGCAGTTTAAGTATTCCTTCGGTGGTTCCTGTCGGCGGATCTATAAATTATTCAGATTATATTAAATATCAAGCTCTTAGTTCTGCATGTACAACAAATGCAAACGCTGTGCCTACAAGTAGTAATGCATCTTATGTTGTACTTTCTACAGGCACAAACACCACGCCTTGGAATAGTAGTAAAACTCATACCGTTACTTTAACATTTTCAAGTCAAAATTCTGCCAGATATTATTTTAATGCTGGGGGATATATTACATTTAGTGCAAGTTTGATAAATTATCCAGGTTATCCAGGATTCGGATCACCGGATGGTAGCTATTCAAAAAACAGCGATTGGAATACATTGTTAAATGGAGTAGGTACTATAACATTCAATTATAATTATACTACTACTAGTAATCCAGGTGGATCTAATCAGACAATTTTGAGTAATGTGGGTTATTATCAATTAACAACTAGTCAACAAAATATCTATAGTAAAATAACTACCAGCTCTACTTACACACCAAATCAATATGACATTTATGCTAGTGTAAATGGCGGTGGAAATGTCATTACATTTAGCATACAGTTTAAGGATCTTTCGACTTCATCAGGACACGATCCATCTTATGCAATTGATGAATATATAGAAGGCACATTAACAAGTTTAGTACAGGGTTATTACGCATCTGGAACTTATGTATCAGTAACTCCTCCCACAGTTTCCTACACTTTTGTTTGATATAAACAAAGCGATTTATTCATTATTCTGATATAACTCAGAAAATATTTAAAGAATTCCCTTGACAAGATAATTAAAGTAGTGTATTATCAACATTACGGAGTTTATCTATGGATGAGAGAATTGAAAAAGCGTTTGGAGTAGCCAACTTTATGGCTACACTATCAAATCAAAAACGCATAATCTTAGAAGAATACAATCAACAGTTAATACACTATGTTGATGGTGCAACATTTAAAGTTGGTCCAGAACTTATAAGTTTTATTAAAACACTGGTTGATTTAAAAAATACAAAAAATATAGTACTTGTAGATGATAATAATCTTCCTGTTCTAATAACAGATTTAAAAATATTTTTAAAAGACATAGTAGAAGTATACAATACAGCAACTGCTGAATACGCTGATCGTTATAATGAAATTAAAATAAAAAGAAAAGTTGTGGATATTGTTAATCTATGAGTAGTGCTAAAGGTATTGTAATTTTTGCTCAAAATAATCCTCAAGTTGATTATGTTAAGTTAGCTATATTTGCCGCTAGACAAGCGCAACGACATTTAAATTTGCCTGTGAGCTTGATTACAGATAGTAAAGGTTGGTTAGAACGCAGTCATACTGATCATCCTTTTGATCAAATAATTGAAATTGAATATAATCCGTTAGTGCAAAAACGCAGATTTAACGATGGCGCTCTTAGTGGCAAAGATTTAGAATGGAGAAATTATGCTAGAAATCAAGCATATGATCTTAGTCCGTACTATCGCACTTTAGTAATTGATAGTGATTACATTATCAATAGCACAATGCTTGCTCAGGCATTTAAGAAAGACAATGATTTGCAAATCTATTCATCTAGCATGGATTTGGCTGGTTGGCGAAATACTGATGAGTTTAAAAGAATTAATCCTTATAGTGTCAAATTTTATTGGGCAACAGCTTTTTTATTTGAAAAAACTCCTTTAATGCAAAGTTTTTTTGATATAGTTGCTTATATAAAACTTAATTGGAATTATTTTAGAGTATTGTATGGTATTGATACTAGTTTATATAGGAATGATTATGCTTTTAGTATTGCAATTAATATTATGAACGGTAAAACAAACGGATCATTTGCGGTAGAATTGCCAGGCAATATGATTTATACAAAAGATACTGATATACTTGTTAGTGTAAAAGATGATGTACTTTCTTTTTTATTAGAAAAGAAAGACTTTCCAGGAGAATATATAGCCGCTAAAACTAAAGGTTTAGATATACATGTTATGAATAAATTTAGTTTAGGTAGGTTCATCGATGGAGGTTCTGGTGTCTAAAGGATTTGTTGTTTTTGCTCAGAATACTTCTACAGTTGATTATATAAGACAGGCTTATGCGTTGGCTTTAAGTATTCGATTATCACAATCTTCTGTTACGAATATTTCATTAATTACTAATGATCGAGTACCTGAAGAATATATCTCAGCATTTGATAAAATTATTCCTATACCGTTTGTTTATTCAGAATCTAGTGGTCCATACCAAACAGAAAATCGTTGGAAAGTCTATTATGCCACTCCATATGATGAAACAATAGTATTAGATACTGATATGTTATTATTAGAAGATATAAATGGCTGGTGGAATTACTGTAAAAATTATAATATTAAATTTACTAATCGAATCCGTAATTTTAAAATGGAACCTGTAGTAGATATTGTTAATCGACAAGCATTTATAAGCAATAATTTAACCAGTCCTTACTGTGCATTATACTACTTTAAAAAGAGTGAATATAGTTATGAATTTTTTAAAATTTTAGAGTTTGTAACAAACAACTGGGAATGGTGTTGGACTAAATTTGCTCCTAATAGTTATCAAAATTGGATCAGCATGGATTTAGCAGTTGCTATTACGATAGAAATCATGTCTGCTCATGAAGAAGTTTTAGATGTAAATAATCCTATGGAATTTGTTCACATGAAATTGCCTCATGGAGGTAGTTGGCAATCTAATGTTTTAAGTAATTTTAATGGCAATTTAACTGTAGGTAATATGCGGCAGACGAAACTATTTCATTATGTAGAAAAAGATTTTTTAACAAATGAGATTGTTAATAAATTAGAGGAGTTAACGCATGTCCAGACGAGGTAAAAAATTAAAACAAATAGATGAACAAATTATCGTAGAACCAAAATTTTATGTTCACTATTTACAGGATGGCACAATTATTTCGTCTAATAATCATAGAGATGAGAAATATGAATTAGCTGTAGAAATAACATATGACCAACATCATAGATTAGTTACAGGTTTAGATAAATTTCTAGATTTCCGTGTAAGTACAGTAATAGATGAAAATGGAAATCCAGTTCCAGGGCTTGTGCCTATAAGGGTAATTGAAGAGCATAATTTTAAAAATCGTTTGTTGAAATGGATAGATAATAAAGATACCGACAATGCAGAAATAGAAATACACAGAGATGAATATAACAAGCAATGGCTATTTCTTGCATCCGATGACTTTAGAAAAAAATATTATGAAAATAAATTACCAATAGCTGATTTATTAATATTTGTTACATTAGGAAACGATCCAGATTTTTTAATTAGAACATTCAAAATGGAACTTAAAAAAATAGTTTTAGATAAATTAATTTTTCCGTATGAAACAAAATGGGAAGAAAATATAAATGAAATAGCCTTAACAACAAATCTAGCCAGCATTAAATATGCATTAAAAGTTTGGAGAACACGTGAACAATATTAAAGTAATTGAACAAGATATAATTTTTCTCAGTTATGATGAACCCAACGCTGAGAAAAATTACGCAGATTTGTTGACAAAAGTACCATGGGCTAAACGAGTACACGGAGTTAAAGGATCGGACGCAGCCCACAAAGCCTGTGCCGCTAAATGTGAAACTGAATACTTTGTTACAGTAGACGGTGACAATATTATTGATCCTGCATTTTTAGAAGTAGAAATTGATTTAGATGCATTAAAAGTTACTAAAGATTATGTGTTCAGCTGGTGTGGTAAAGTTCACGTTAATCATTTAATGTATGGTAACGGTGGTTTGAAAATGTGGACACCTAAATTTGTTAATAACATGCGCACACATGAAAATTCAGATCCTAACGATAAAAAAGGTCTGGTTGAATTTTGTTTTGATAACAAGTACTATCAGTTTAATGAAAATTATAGTGAAAGTTTTACAAATGCTAGTCCGTTCCAAGCGTGGAGAGCAGGATTCCGCGAAGGTGTTAAAATGAGTTTAGACCAAGGAGCTCGAGTAAAAGATGTTAAAACTGTATGGTGGCAAAATTATCATCGGTTATTAACTTGGTGCAATATTGGTGCAGATGTTGAGAATGGATTATGGAGCATATATGGTGCTAGGGAAGGTGCATACTTAACCAACTGTACAGATTGGGACTATGCAAATGTTCGTGACTTTGATTGGCTAACAGATCAATGGGAAACAACATACAGTAAAGTTTCAAACGATATGCTACGGCATGAAATATCTGGGTTAGGAGAAACGCTGAAACATGAATGTGGTTTAGAATTGTTTGATCCTTGTAAAGAATCTAGCAAATATTTTAAAACTGTGTTTAACAATAGCCCAAGAATAATTAGGAAAAGATAATGTACGATATTGTTTTTATAAGTTATAATGAACCTTTGGCTACTAGTAAGTATATTGATTTACTTACACAGTTTCCTTATCGTAGAATTATAAGAGTAAGTGATGTAAAAGGAATTCGAGAAGCACACTTGAAAGCTGCTAAACAAGTTACAACTAGTATGTTTTATGTTGTAGATGCTGATGCAAAGATACTTCCTAGTTTTAAGTTTGATGTAAAACTGCTACCTGAAGAAGAAGATATTGTGCATGTATGGCGTAGCATAAATCCAGTAAACGGATTAGAATACGGATATGGTGCAGTAAAGTTATTGCCTACACAGTTGACATTGAATATGGATTTTACCAACCCAGATATGACTACAAGTATCAGTAAACGATTTAAAGTTATGCCTGAGTTAAGTAATGTAACACAGTTTAATACAGACCCGTTAAGCACATGGCGTAGTGCATTTAGAGAGTGTGTTAAACTGTCTAGCCGGCTAATTGCAGGACAAGTTAATACTGAAACAGAAACAAGATTAGATGCGTGGTTATATATCGGCGGAGAAGAACCGTTTGGTGAATACAGCAAAGCAGGTGCTAGTGCAGGCAAGTGGTATGGCACAACATATCAAAATGATTTAGAGGCATTATCTAAGATAAATGATTACGATTGGTTAGAAACACAATTCAAAGAACATGTAAACCTATTTGATCCTAGTTTTTTTAAAGCACGGACTAAAGAAAAAATCACAGAAGACGATAGAGTAAACTGGTGGAGAGATAGTTTTAGAGAAGCTGCCACTACTACAGATGCAGATCGATTGCATGAATTAACTCATGCTGGAATTAACGAATATACTAGAAGTGGTGCTAGTGCAGGCAAATGGTGGGGAGAAACATATCGAAATGATTCAGATAAAATGAATCAAATACTAGATGATGAATTCTTAAAAGGAGAATTCTACTGGCATACCGAACAATATCCAGTAGAAAATTTTAAATGAGATCTGTAGTCATTGGGAAGATATTAGCGATAACTTTTGCACAAGCGATTGCAACTTCCTGATGCTCTTTTTGTGTACCATTAGCGCTACGCAATTCAATAAAATGAATCCAACTGCGCAATGTACCATTCATATATAAACGACTTTCGATAAGTCCTTCTGGCAATACAGCACGAGCTTGTTCTTTAGCAATACCATTAATAATAGCCCATTCGTATGCTTCTCTAGCTTTAGTAATTAGGCTATTCTGTATATTTTCCCAACCAGCTGCAAGGAATCGATCAGCATCGTTATTAAGATCTAACTCTATACTGTTCTGTCTATTTTTGGTATCTTGTCTGCGAGCATCTCTAAGTACAAAGCTGAGATCCTTTGTTGGGTCAGCATAACGCTGGCTGAACTCTTGAAAACTGAAGCTTCTATGTCTAAGGATTTGTCTTGCGATATCTCTTGTAGTAGTAATCTCGATGCAGGCGGACACCATTTCGAGAGGACTCCAATGTTGGTGCTTAATAAGATATCTAATGAGCTTTTCGCTGGTTTCTGTATTAAGCTGATTGCTCGGGTTACTGACTCTTGCACAGTAGGCAATGAGTTCTTGTGCATCCGAGATTCCCATGCTTGCAAATTCTTCAGTTGGCTGGCTGTAACTAAGCAATTTAACATTCATTTATAACTTCTTCTTTTTCAAAAATTTCTGTGTACTAGATTCTACATCTTTGCGCACTTGTTGAGAATCTAACTTAAAATCAATATTATCAATACTGTCTTCGTATGTTTTGCACAAATCACTAAGACTTTTTTCTAATAAAGGCCAGCCTTCTCGCCTTGCTTTAGCTGTTATTTTTATTTCCCAAGTTTTGCCATCTTTAAAATTAATCAATACTTTATTAAGATACCTGATAGGTAAAACATTTAACTTAATATCGTTGAATACTTCTGGCCAATGTTCGATGACATCCTTGGGAAGAACCTTCCCATTTGTTGTCATTTAACTGTTTTTTTCTTGGTCGGAACCAATTCCTCTGCTTTACGACGCATTGCTGCAGCTTCTTTAGCTAATTTATCTGCTTGACTACGATACTCTTTAGCCTGAGCCTCAGGTGTTAGTATCGCTGTGGAAGCTGGCGCAGTAGTTTCGGCAACCTTTTTTTCTGTAACTGTTGCTGTTGCTTTTTCGACATCGGCTTCACCGACATTTGGTTTAATAGATAAATCATCTACTGCAACACCGCGTTGTTCGGCAATGATCTGATTTAATTCTGATAATTGAATCCCTACGCCAGCTCTAGGAGTCATTTCAATTGCAGATGTTGGCGCTTTAATTAATCTATTATTTACATGCAACCAAGGTAGCATACGCGATCCATCTGGAAATTGAGTACGATCTAAAACTTCTGCAAATTCATAAGACTCTTGACCGGTCACACTTTCTACTAAATTTATAATAGCATCGTGATAAATGTCCGGCATATTTTCAGTTGGTACTATTAAACAACTGTATGCATCTCCGGGCAAAGTACGATATGCTACTAAACATTTTTTGTTAGTCGCAATAACGCGACCAACGTGTTTAAGTTCTTGAGCCATGTTATGCTCCTGCTACAGCTGATGAAATTGCGTCAGTTGCGGGTTGTTGTGTTCCTTGAGCGGCGTTAGCTTTTTCAGCAGTAGCTTGTTGTGCAGCAACTGCTTCTAAAAATGCTGTAAGTTTTGTATAAGTTTGACCGACTGCAACCATCTCATTTGGTTTAAATGCAGCACGGGAACTAGCTATATCGATAATAACTTTCATTGCGTTCAAATCGTTTATAGTAAGATCGTTACTTTGAGCATCTGCTCCTGATTGTTGATTTTGTACATCAGCCATATTATCTCCTTATTGAGTACTAATTAATTATCTTGATTGTAAAAGCGGGCATGCAATTGTGAAAAAACTTAATTCTTTTTCGCTTTCAAAACCGATTCGTGTATTATACACTATTGTATTTGTATTATCTAATGCTATACCTTGCCCTACATAATACCTACTATTTAAATTCTTTTTTATCCAGCTGTCTATAGATTTGATTGTATTTGGACTATATTTGTCTATACTAGTATATTTAAAATGAGGACAGGCAAACTCAACTCTTCTTAAATCAAAATAATTTAATGGATTAGGTTTGCCGTTTTTTAATGCCATTATACTGATTCCTTAGCAAATTCGTAATAAGCATATTCTCCGAAAGGGGGAACAATGGTATCATTGCCGTGAATGATGAATACTGTATCACAATAGTTTTCATCACCCCAGCTACCCCAAGGATAGCCATCTGTAAACATGATAAACTTTTTAGGTTGGATATCATTTTCTTTCATGTAATTCCAATTGGCATCGAATTCAGTACCACCGCCGCCTATCGGTTCATAATTGTCAAAATCGTCTAAACAATAACCATCATAATCTTGTTCATTGTAAACTCTAGTATCAAAGCACCATACTTTAATCTTAAAGTCTTTGTATTCTTCCATAATGCCTTTGATTTCTGATAAAAAATCTTTAGCTTGATCATCTCCAATGGAACCTGACATATCAATTGCTACACAGATATCGATAGTTTCTTGAAATTGTTGACCTGGCAAGATAGCGGTCATGTGCCATCCTTTGCGGTTAGGACGCATAAAACTAAAGTCGTTTTTAATAGTACTTTGAATTTGTTGACGAAGAATTTCACGCCAGTTCATCTTAGGTTCTGTTAATTCCTTAATCATTCGTTGTACACTGGCAGGAGTATTGCCTGCACCTGCGGCCTGTGCAGCCTGTATAGTTGCTTCGCGAATCTCATCACGAATTTGTTTTAATTCTTCTTTTGTATATTTTGGCTGTCCGTCTTTACCAGTTTCGCCCCAATCGATATGCTCATCGAGTAATTGACCTAGGGCGTCTAGTTCTTGTTCATCCATTTCTTCAGAAATTTTGTCGTAAATTTCTTCTGCACCCATACCGTAATATTTTGAATCATGGAAAATTTTAATACCCTCGATATTGTGTTCGCCGATACGATCACGGACTAATTGCCCATTTACGCAATAATCTGCGGCAATATTAAATATTTTTGGATCTCGATTTTCTCGACGCCCCATGTGATCAAACACATTATGCAGTATTTCGTGAGCAATTACAAATTCAACCTGTTTAATTGTAAGCGGGTCGAAAAATTTACGATTGAAGAAAATCGTGCGGCCGTCTGTAGCAGCAGTAGGTAACCAGTCATCCGCTTCTTGAATTTTTAAGCGTGTAGCCATGTTGCCAAAAAATGGATGTTTAAGTAAAAGACCAACTCTAGCTATAATAATTTTGTCAACAATTGGATCTAAATTAGACATAGTTTTTCCTAAATTTCTTGTATGTACATAGTATAACACCACCCTAGGGTGGTGTCAACTGATATTATGAATATTTTACTTTTGTGTTGCTTGACTAATATACTTACCATATTTGGCATGGAAAGTATCAAAACATTTGATTTCGTCTGGATCTAGCGGCAATTTGTAAGTTGACAATGCTAGTTTAGTACCCATAATAACTAATTCAGTTTCAAAATTATTCATCATAAATTCGAAAAAATTATTAGTTTGATCATTCCAATTTTTAACTTTCTTTTCGCAACTGTCTTTGAGCTCATAGCATAAAGATACAGTTAACGAATACATAGCTGAGATCTCTTTAGAATCCATTGTTTTAACTTTACCGTTTAGGATATCTGTTGGATTCGGCATTTTACTAGCATGTTTACGATGCGCCATAAAACTTATAGCCAAACCTTCTCCAACTGAGCCTGACACTAAATCTGTTAGTGTATCGGTATCGGTATCGTCGTCATGCAATAACTCACTGACAAAACTCCAAGAGCGAGGAGTAGCAAATGCGCGGCTACTAGATTTTGGATCAAAATCGTACAAACTCTTTTTACTAAAACTTAAAAAACCAACCACATCTTTGTGGACTTTATTTTCAACAGCCCACTCAAAGTAGTCGTCCCAGTTAACTTGCATTTCCAAGTGAACAAAACGATTAGCCAACGGAGCGGGCATACGGAATGTAACACCTTTATCAGTCTCACGATTACCGGCTGCAACCAGTACAACATTGTTTGGCAAGTGATAAGTTCCTACACGACGATTTAAAATTAATTGATAAGCTGCTGCTTGTACAGCAGGAGCTGCAGAGTTCATTTCATCTAAAAATAAAATAACTTGTTTGTGTTTACTGGCTAGCTCTTGGTTTGGCAATTCGCTTGGAGGTGCCCAACGCATGGTACCATCGTTGCTATCAAAATATGGAATACCCTTAATATCTGTAGGTTCCCACAAACTCAGACGCACATCGATGACATGAGCATCTAGCTCACTACCAAGTTGTTTAATAATATCTGATTTACCAATTCCTGGAGGACCCCAAAGGAAGATTGGACGCTGATTCTTGAAAGCCTTACGCAAAGACTTTTTGGCACCGCTTGGGCCAACTGTACGACTGGAAATTTCTGTTGACATTTATATTCCTATGCTGAGTTAAAAATTTGTTACTGTTAACGCTGTCTATGTATGTATTGTACGGCATTTAACAAATTATGTCAACTATATTTTAATTAGATAGATTTTTTTCACGCTCATTTATGGCTTTTATTAAACCAAATTTTCTTATGTCGTCGCTAAACAACATTAGCTCAAAACTCTTGCGTTCAGAAAATAGTGTTATACTTTGGCTGGTCAAATAGTACGGACTATCAATATATCTTTCTAAAAAGATTATGGTTTGTGGACTAAGCTCGATTGGTTCGGTAAATGGCACTTCGTATGATTTGAGTTCTAAATCTTTTACCAAAAATTCATATCCGTCTTCGGTTAACCGGAATGCACTATCTTTGTTTACTCTAGTGCTTTTCCACCATTTCCGACTAAACAATTTGACATTGGCTTCATCTGTACTTTTACCCCAAGTTTCGAGGAAAATTTTGGTCAGCGAAGTTCGACTTATCATTTACAAATAGTACCCTGCGTCAATTTAACCACTTGAAAATCTTCACAGCCGAAAGTAAGATTTAATTTTTTTGCTAAATTGTGTGCATGTCCAGGATTTGAAAAAGAAACTTTTTTATATTTGGGTCCTGGATAAGAAGTAAGACTATTAAATGACTTCAAATTAAAAGGTTCGTTTTTATAAAATACAGCCCAAATGGCTTCAGACTCGAGAATTTGCTCGGCTTTATAATTTTTCTTGTTTATATATTCAAGTAATATTTTTGGCTTTGGTCTCGACATTATTTGCGTCCTGATAAGTACGCATATATTTATCTAAATTATCCTTTAAAATCTCCGCCATCTAACATGATATTAACCACTTCATTCTCTGTATTATGCTTTAGTTTATTAAACAAACTTTCATAATCTTGCACCAGCTTATCTTGTATTTCAGCAAGTGCTAAATTAAGTAATCTAGCCTGTTGGATTGGAATTTTTAGTTCTTTGCTTTGACTTAATTCAGCAGCTCTGAGCTGCTGAGTAAATTGCGTTATAGGGGTTAAATTAATCTGATTTGACATTAGAAAGTACCTGTTTCATTTCAAATTCTGTTTTATAAGGTCCTTTGTATGGATTTCTCTCTAATGTAATCAATTTAGGACAAAAACTCTTGACCCAACCTTTGTTAAATTGAATAGTATAGTATCCGGCACAATATAAACTTTTACTCTGGAGACTTTTTGTAAACAACGGCAATTTATTACGAACATCGTACATAGTATTATAAGGTCGAACACTTGTAGGAAATCCGTGACATTCATTAGGTTCTGCTTGTGTTATTTTTACTTTGGCGTTGGTTAAAAAGAATCCATCTCCAAATTCTTTTGTAAGGTCTTGTTTTTTATTAAACATTACTTCGCCGTTAGTATTTGATAATACAAATTTATTATTTTCTTTTTTATGTAATGTTGCGATTTTAGTTCCATCTTGTTCTACAATCCAAAACTTACCATCCACAATAGGCTTGGCACATATAACTGTCATATTTTTCTCCTTTATACTACAAGGGCCCTGACGGCACCCCAGTAATGTATGTATTTATCTCTCATTCTTCAACGAAATCTACTACATTGCCGTCAGCATCTGCACAGATGATACGTACACTATCACCGTCTTCGTTTTTAATTTCAATAGGGCCCCAAATCCACCATTCGGTATCAGTTTGGTACCAAGGATCTTCTTCTCGTTCTTCTAATTCATAGATGCTATTTTCATCAATAAACTCTTGAATTTCTTCTTCTTCCTCTTCGTTTAGTCCTTCAATCTCAACATCATACCAACAACCGCCGTCATACATTTCGTTAAGATCGACGCTTTCAATATTATTGACTTCACAGTCACACATATTGATGCTGTCTTTTTTACCATCGCCTCCAGGAACTTCTACAAACTCGAACTCGGGAGGATTGTCGTCTGTTGTGTTAACAATCCATTCACCGTAGCGAAATCCATTAACAACTGCAATTTTACCATCACCATTTTTTTGAGACCAATACTCATTTTCTTGACAAGATTTTTTATAATATGTACTAACGGTCCATGTTGCCATGATTATCTCCTTATTGGTCTAATGGCAAAGTATTCCACTCTTTAATTAGAGCGATAACTTCTTCTTCTGTATTGCAGATACTTTTTGTAGTAGCCCAGTCGTCCTTTTTATTACGGCCACCGATTTCGACCATCCAACCGTTATCGTAACGATTGATAGTGATGCTTTCGTTTACTTTTGCTAGTTTTGCTAATTTACTCATTTAGTTCTCCTTGATATTTTGCCTGAAATGGTTCTGCATATTGCTGAATATTATCAGCAATCTTTTTCATATCCCAAGCATTACAAAACTTGAGCATACGAATGCCAACTTGATCCACTGTTTTAGGTTGAGCATTAATCTTAATTGTTTCTTGAATCTTTTCTTTAATGTCTGCAGGTTGTGCTGTAAGATCGCATAATTGTACATTGCGTTGATAATCTTCTAGAACTCTGTGTTCTTCGCCATTATGGTCAACCCATCTCTGAAGCATGAGATTGTTCCACGCAAATCCGCGGCTTTTACGGTCTTCGAACGCTTCAATAAGACCAACTTTGTTTTTAGAACCTTTAGTACGCACACCTGGATACGCTGAGAAGACATTATCACTGGTATCACCACGCATACATTTCTCGAACAGCATCCACTCTGGGTCTTGCGCTGGCTTTGGTTCGCCTGTCTTTTTGTCTTTAACGGGTTTACCTTTGGCATCAAAGATTCCTTCGTGTGTAATATGTAAGTCACCTACGCCATTATATTGGCTGACATTAGGACTAACTAATTGTGCAAAATCTCCATCTGTGCTAATAATCACATGCTTTGCATCCGGATGTGCTTGTATCCAGCCTGCAATCAAATCATCTGCTTCTAAGTTTTCATGGCGCATTACAGTAGCATTGGTCTTTTCTGTAATGAAATTTTTAAACTCATCAAATGCTTCCCAGAACAACTTGTCTTCATCTTGTTCTCGTTGCGTCATCGCCGCACGAGTTTCTTGTCTATTAGCTTTGTAAGGCTTGTAATAGTCCTTACGCCAGCTACGACCTTCGAGACAGAATACTACATGAGTACCGCCGAAGTCATTCCATGCTTTTTTAATGCTGTTAAATGTAATATGAAAGGCCATGCCAAGTTTTATTTCTGCATTGCCTTGTACCACATGACGGGCACGGAAAAATGTGTTTGCTGTATCAACAATAATATATGTCATTCTACTTGAGCTCTGCCGTTAGGCAATTTACTAACATTAATAAAACCTGCACTAGATCTTTGGGGATCTTGTCCAGCCTCGACAAGCATGTTTGCGGCCAGTTCTCTAAACCAACGATCTACAATTTCTTCTTCTGGATCGCCATCAAAACCGTAACCTGCTTGTTTCAATTGTACTATAAACAAGTCGTTCCAGTCAAGCTCGAAAAAGCCATTTCTAACATTATCTGGATTAATCTTAGTTTCCAAAACAGCAACATATGGCTCACCCTTAGCAGTAGCACGAGCTTTTGGATCCATTTTGGCTTGCTCTTCTTTCTGTTGAGCTAGTACAGTTTCGGCAACTGCTTTATCTCTAACTATCTGGAGTGCTTCTTTTTCGGCTTCTAGCTGATCGATCCCTAACCATTTTCTAAGTATTTTTTTCATTTTTTCTCCACGCAATTACAGTCTCTGCCTTGCCTACAATTGCCAGTACATGCGCTATCTGGAATTTTTTTTATAAATTGGTAAAATAAAAATATCATAATTATCCATCCAATAGTAAAACAAAGCATAAAAAACATTTTAAGTTCCCCATTCATTTTTAAATAAAGGAACTTGCAGTCTGTCGCTATATCGTAACCCGGCCTTCATAGCTAATTCTGCTACACGGCGATTATTTAAATTATAAACACTTTCTACTCCGCCTACTGGCATTAGGTATACAGGTCCTTCGAATCCTGAAGCTCTATAAATATCCATGACTTCGATCGCTTCGTATGCATCGTCTTCAGTTGCTACAACAAATTTAAGATAAGTAGAACCAATTTCTTGATATTCTAGTACCACATCTGGACAAATAGCTTCTTGTCTACTTTCACCACTAACACTAAGTTTAGGACTTACGCTAAATGTTAGTCCTCTTCCAAAAAATCCATCCCCGTTCCATTTTAACAAATATTCTTTAAAATCTTTTGTTAGATGTTGGGTACCATTTGTTTCAAAAGTAATCTCTTTTAATGGTCGCATATATTCGTGATCTAACAAGTCGGGATATTGTTTTTGCCAACCTAATAACGGTTCGCCACCTGTAATGACCAAATGTTCGTCTTGCCAACTTTTCCAAGGCAAAATTTCCATAATGCGTTCTACAATAGCATCAGTAGTCATCATGGGACTAAGATCTTTAAACCTAGGATCCCAACTAGCGTAACTATCACAGCCTGTACTAACTAGAGGTAAATCATTATATGATTTAAATTCAACAATTCTTTCGGCAATACTATCAGCCTCTTTACTAGATTCACCGCGTGGCATACCAAATCCAGCACACTTAAAGTTACAACCAAATGTTCTAAGGAACACGCTCGGTACCCCCATATATCTACCCTCTCCCTGAATCGAATAGAAAAGTTCCGCTATTTTTATTTTACTCATTTTCATCTCTTTCTAAATATTGACTTACTTGATCTTCTGCATCTTGAATACTTTCTGCCCATACTGTAAAAGTAGCAATGCCGTCTTTAGCATGAACATCAAATGGAACAGTTCCATTAGGCAACCAACCTGGCCCGACTTCTCTTTTAATCAAAAATTTATTTAGGCTTGTATTTTTCATACGATAGATTAATTCATCTGTTATTTGTTTTGCATTAGTCATTGTCTTCCTTTACAGATCCCCAGGGGCGTTTATTTCCAGCCCAATCTTGTATGTTACAACTCCACAACATTAAACGGCAATAGACTGGATATAGCCACGCCCAGTCAAACCAATTCATTGGAAAACTAATCCAGTGACCTAAGTAGTATAATATTTCACTTAGGATTCTAGCAAAGATTTTTTTAATCATCTAGGAGCAAAATCTTGTTGAAGTTTAATATTATCAAAGAATTCTTTTTTTGTACCTACATCGTCTTTGAAAGCACCTTTAAGTACTGTAGTTTGTGTTAAACTACTATGTGCCATAATTCCACGATTTTCGCAACACCCGTGGGTCATTTGAATATACACACCTAAATCTCTTGCTTCTGTTGCTTTTTGGATTTCCCTAGCAATGTCATTACAAAGTTCCTCCTGGAGAGTACCACGTCGGGCACACCACTGTGCGATTCTTGTGTACTTTGATAAGCCGATAAGTTTCTCAGCCGCAATAATACCAATATAAGCAACGCCAGTAACGGGTTGGTGATGATGGCTACACATACTGCGAAGCTCACTACGTACCACCAACATACCTTCGTATCTGTCTTCGCTGTCGTTTGGAAATGCTGTTGCGTCTGGTGCTGGCTCAT
>Ga0214175_1000060_pt1 | contig 43051 bp, 47 predicted proteins | sample TroBogEpilimnion_17_FD_153013 | JGI IMG/M metagenome (GOLD analysis project Ga0214175, IMG submission 153013) | Freshwater microbial communities from Trout Bog Lake, WI - 09AUG2007 epilimnion | ecosystem: Environmental > Aquatic > Freshwater > Lake > Epilimnion/Euphotic zone | place: Trout Bog...
GGGGGGCTATCTTGTATCTGTATAGCAATAATTATTTTTTTATCTGCCAGTAGAAAAAATGTATCTACTAGTAGTACTAGCAGTACTAGTAGTACCTAGTAGTAGTAGTAGTAGTACAAATATGTACTAGTAGTAGCATGTAGTACCTACTAGAGTGTACTAGAATGAGCCCTCTGCTACGCGTACATGTACTATGTATACTACATAGTAGTCCACTATAGTATGGATGTCCAGAGAGTAGTGAAAGATGCAGGGTAGAGACCAGCCAGCCTGGCCCTCAGGAGTGAGGGCTTGTAGGCGTCACGAAGAGCCAAGCTCTACGTGGCCTACCACTCTTCTGTACAGAAGAGAGTGAGACAAAGAATGTCTCACGCATTTGATGTGGTCAGACCCTATTTTTTGTACAACAATCCAAGGATTCTGGTACAATGTTGAATTGTGCTCACATTATGCACATCAAGATGAGTGAGTCAAAATGCAACAAAAGTCACTCTTTGCTCAAAAAACCCAAAAAAATCTTATAACTACACTCTATTTTCCAGCCCTATTTACATGAGGCAGGAGCTCTACGCGTGTTATAGGTGTTTACACATGTTTCCGGACAGGATGTGTGACCCGAAAAAAAAAATTCTCTACGCGTATGTGTGTTAAGTGTTTACCATCTTGTATTTTTATGTTATAGTTGTTTCAGGACAGGATGAAAGGGGACGATGTCGCATGATGAAAACTTGGTCACAAGTATCAGCACGACTTGGTCGTAATGATTTGCCTTGGTGCTTATCGCATCACCTAGATGTTTTACCACAAAGCGAAATTGCAAAGGGTCTTGCTGACGCTTGGACAATGTGCGAGTGGCCTAATCGGGTTGGAGACAACTGGGCATGGGAATGCATGTTCAAACTTGGTCTGCCTGATTTCAAGGGGTTCATTGATGACAAAGGAGTTGTCCATGATACCAGCGAACTTCCAGAGACTCTCACTCTCTATCGTGGTGCTCACAAAGACCACATTGATGGCATGTCCTGGACTTCTGAGCTTCTCACTGCAAAGTGGTTCTGTGAACGCTTGGGTAGACAGGATATGGCAATTTATACAATCACTATCCCACGAGACTTGGTCCTTGCAAAGTTTGATGGCCGAGGCGAACATGAGTATGTTATAAATGCTACTGAGCTTTTTGAAGATGACATACAATTGTATGAAGAAGAGAAAGAGATGGCATGACACCCGAAGAAACAGGCGACTTAGGCGAAGCCAGCGAGCCAATGTCTGCAGAAGAGTTCTTGCAAGAACTTACAAAAGTCCAAGAAGAAATAAAAATGTACGACTGCTCTGAAAGTCATAGGTTTTTACGACTTAAGCACTGGAATTACTGCAATGATTGTGGAGAGAAGCTATGAAAGCAATTGGCTACGCACGAACATCAACTCAACGTCAAGACTTATCTTTAGAAGTACAAGAGAATCGCCTGTTGGCTGAGGCTGGTTTCCGAAACCTTGACATGGAGATTGTAAAGGAGAAAGTCTCTGGCTCTATCGCTCCACTCTCTCGTCCTGGTCTCTCTCAAGTTCTTGAAAAGCTCGCTACTGGACAGGCAGACACATTAGTTGTGGCCAAGCTTGACCGAGTTGCTCGCTCAATGGGAGACATCGCAAACTTGCTTGAGCTGGCCAAAGAACAAAACTGGAACTTCATTGCGTTGGACTTAGGTGTTGACACGTCAACTCCTGAAGGTACCCTTGTTGTTGGCATCATGGCATCAATTGCTCAATGGGAACGCTCTCGTATTCAAGAACGTACACGTGAAGCTCTTGCGCAAGCAAAAGAGAACGGAAAGATTCTGGGTAGGCCATCTAAGATTCGTCCTGTTGATGCAAAGAAAGCAGCAACACTTCGTAGACAGGGGTCTACTCTCTCTTCTATCTCAAAAGACTTTTTTGAGCGAGGTCTCACAACATCTGCAGGCGCTCGTCTCTCTTCATCTTCTGTACAACGACTATTAGACTACGCAAAACAAAATAATCTCTAGAGTACAGTACTTTACTTGTACTTATGTGTTATAGTTATATCTGTGGAAGACAAACAGATGAAAGAGGGCCACATGAAGCAAGATGAAAAGTTGGATGTCATTGATTCATTCCAGGTGAACCCAGGCCAATGGGTTCGAATCCGAGAATGCGCGCCTATGGTTCGCGCTCTTCTCAAACAGGAATTTCCAGGCGTTAAGTTTAGCGTCCGCATGGAAACTTCAAGAAGTTGCGTAGGTCAAGGTACAATCAACGTCTCTGGAGCCAAAGGCATCGGAATTACTCAACTTGCTGTCAAGCAAGTCATGAAGTACTTCACTGAGACTGAGAAGAACCCACACGCTGACATGGAAGAAATCATGAACGGCAACGGAGGATACCGACAAGCTCCTCGCTATCGCGTTGAAGAAGATGGCTCGCTCACTCCACTGTACTTCGGTTGCTACTTTTACGTAACTGCTGGCGACATCTCAGATGAGGACCAGATATTCAATGCCTAAGATAACTAAACTACGCAAACCTTGCGGGTGCAATCCTAATTGCACTCGCTTGGAAGGTTATAAGACTCTCAAGCATGGAACTATGTACGTGTACTCAAAAACTAAGGGGCATGGTTGTAGATGCGAACTTTGCGTTGAATACATTCGTGAGCTTCGTGCTTCTCGCTATCATCTCAATCGCATTCGCAAGGGGCTCCCAGACGTTCCTGTTGAAGAACGAGGAACTCGTCCTTGTGACTGCCACCCAGGATGCAAGAAAAGACGTAGAAACAATAGTCAAGAACCTCTTAAGCACGGCACAAAGCTCTTCAAAGAACATGGTTGTCGTTGCGACATTTGTGTTGAATCTTTTGTCCCCTGTCTGTGCAACGAAAATTGCAAGATAAGGTACAACTCAAAGCCTGTAGTTCACGGAGTGCGATACACGTACATGCATCACAAATGCAGATGTCGTCCATGTGTTGATGCAAACAATGAGCACCAAAGAAGCAGGAAAAAAGTAATTCAACTTCAACGCGAACTTGGCTTGCTTCCAAAACTTGAACACGGCACTCAAAATGCTTACACCAACTGGGGATGTCGTTGCGAACTTTGTTCTGCAAAGAACTCTGAAACATGCAGAGAATACAAGAAAAGGAGAGACAGTGAAAAAATCAACTGAAAAATTACTTCACGACTATCTAGATGCTCTTAGGTATTGGAATAGCGAAGAAGTACAAGAAGGAGAGCCAGGAAAACGCTGGGATGCGTATTTTGAGATGCTCGCGGCCAAGCAAAAAGCACAAAAGGAGAATCAAAATGCGTAATGACTTCAAAGAGTACATAAAAGTAGCAAACTTTATGTTTTTGCTCACAATATTTGTTACATTTACTTATCGAGCGAAATACGAGTACATGCACACCTGGAGAAACTTTCTATTTTCTGTAATCACAGCAGCGATTTTCTATTTCACTGCACTTGTGGTTTACGCAAGTTTCAGGGGCCTAATGTTTCTTGTAAGTTTTATCAAGCGAGAAAAAGCATTTGCTCAAATTGACAGGAGAAACTGGCGATGACAGAATTCAATCCAGATATTCCAAATGCTTTCTGGGCAACACTCAGAGGTAGACAGATTCTAGGAGACCAGGCAAAACAAAATCGCACTGCTCCTGAGCCTGTTCCTGCTCCGAGAATTGACGAAGTAGAAGAAGTAGTGCCAGAGATTGCTCCAATTCCTGAACAAGAAAGTGTTGAAACGGACTAACTTTTTTGTCATTTCGTGTTATGATTATGGAACATGAATCATGACACAGGAAAGAAGGAAGTATGGCGACGAAAATCGTCTCAGGCAACCCGTACAAAATATCTGACCTTGGCATTGACGACAAAGATGGATTGGTATGGGGCGTCTATGTTGGAGGATGCGTTGACGACGGCGGAGCATGGAGACTCTGGCGAGAACAACATGGTCACGCGCACAACGATACTACGGACCCCTGGTTTGGATGGATTTGTATCATCGAACCAAAAGATGTCCTCACAAAAACAGGAAGACCAACAGGAATACTTCTTCACGAATTCGCTCACATGCTTTGTCCTAATCAAGGACACAATGCAGCATGGAAAAAAGCAGTCACAGCACTTGGTGCATCACGAGAAATTAAACGAGTGGCTAAAATTAAACCAAAAAATCGAATGCCTTCTGTCGCAAGAGCGCGACGCGAAAAGCGCCAAGAGCTCCAGCATGCCGCATCACGGCTTCGCTAAGAGAAGTCTAAGTCAATTCCGACTTAGCACAAAGAGAAAGAAGACATATGTCTAATTACTCAAAGAGTGCAGTGCGTACAATTACGCCAATTGTTGTTGGATACATTGTTGCATTGCTCATTAAAGCAGGAATTCATGTTACTTCAATGCAAGTGATGACTGTGCTAGGACCTGTTTCTTCTGCCGTGTACTATTTAGTTGTGCGTGCAATTGAACAAAAGTTTCCAAAAGCAGGAATGCTACTTGGACACCCTGCTGCTCCTGAGTACACACAGGAAAAAGTTGTTGAAGCAATTGACAAATTGGTAGCACCAGAAAAAACATCTCCTGCAAAAGCATCTCCAGCAACGACACCTGCTAAAAAGGCATCAACGGCAGCAAAGAAGCCTGCGTCTAAGAAGTAATTTTTCTTGAAGTCTCGGCGTAGTCCCCCCTGGATGCGCCGAGGCTTCAAGCATTACGCATTAACTCTCACAACTTTTTCTAGACTGGGATTATTATAGAACCAACAAGGAATGCGGAGTTCTCCTTGGAAGTTCTAGAAGTAGAACTTTGAAGCAGGACTTCCGCGTTGCTTGTTCTTAGAGTATTGGGTGGCCTCGTTACTCTCTGTATGCGGTAAGTCCTCTTCCGGGGGAGTGCATGGTGGTTTCCCTCCTTTCTCGCCATGACTCCCCCGGAATTTCTTTGTAAAAATTATGTACAAATGTGTTATACATCATGCATATTTATGTTATAGTAGACATGTAGGCCATTACAAAGGAGAAAATCATGGACCAAGTAACACTCACGTTTAACGTTGAAGATTTTTATCTAATCATCAACTCAATGCGAGACTCATGCGGTTGCGAAGCTTGCTTCAGAGTCACAAACAACATGATGGAGCAGCGCAAAGCTCAGTACCAGGAAGGACGTCTAGTATGAAAGTAACAGAGAAAAAAGCTGAGTCAATAGCTACAGCAATCACTAAGTATTTTGCTGGCATTGCGTCTGAAAAAGCAAGTAAGCCTGTCGTCTACCAGTACATGGACACATGGGTTATCTCATGGGAAGACGGACCAGAAGAATGGGCCTACATGTTGACTGGTTACCCAAGTCAAGAATTGCTTGCATTGCACGCTGACGCTGGGCTTCCAAGGCCAGTTGCTCGTGAGCCATTTGAAATGCTTAAAACTATGGAGTGGGAACCATACACTTCATACGCAATCCTGGCGTACTCAATAACAAAGGAGATGAAGTAATGAATGACATGTACAAATGTGAGCAATGCGGTAAGTCAAATGATTTACTTGTTGCATTTACAAAGTATCCTGTGTGTGGCAAGTGCACTCGCAAAAACAACAACAAAGCAAAGGGGAAGAAGTAATGGGAGACAGAGGAAACATCATCATCAAGCAAAAGCGTGAAGAAGGCCAGATTTCTTTCTACACGCACTGGTCAGGAAGTGACTTGCCACGCATTGTAGCAAATGCACTTGACAGAGGCCGCTCACGCTGGAATGACGAAGACTATTTGAACCGAATCATTTTCTGTGAACTCCTTGAGGGAGACTTAGAAGGTACCACAGGATTTGGTATTGGCATCAATGAAGCAGCAGATGCAAACACAATAGTCATTGTGGACCACAAGCGAGGGTGGATAGTCTACAATGGTACTGAGTATTCATTTGATGACTTTGTTACCATTTCAAAGCTTGGTCGTAGAGTCCAGTTGTAAACCCACAAAAACGCACCCGAGAATTGTACGGGTATGCACATGTGTGTTATAGTTAATTGTAGTACTTATCGCTCTTAAGGAGGGCATGATGAATGTATCAAAGCAAGTTGCTGAGCAAGTTACAAGTGAGATTGAAATTGCTGTGAAAGAAATTCTTTCTAAGCACGGGATGTCTTCGCCTAAGATTCGCACTACGTATGGCGAAATCTACAAAGTGTCATTTGAGTCAGTTATCGAAACACTTGATGAAAACGGCGTCAACATTACAAGTCCAGAAGTTAGCGCTTACGAAAGGTTTCACGCAAACTATGGTTTGCCTGCAGGCTTGATTGGCACTCACTTCATAGTTAACAAAAAAGAATACGTCTTTGCTGGGATTGCAACTTCACGTAGCAAGTACCCAATTGTAACTATTGGTGAAGATGGTTCTAAAACTCTTTTTACTGCAGATGTAGTTGCTAAAATTATTCAGGCATCTCAAGTAAAAATCTACTCAAAGTAAATATGCAGACATTTCTTCCGTACAAAGACTTTGACAAAAGCGCGCAAGTGCTTGACATGAAACGACTTGGCAAACAACGAGTCGAAACATTTCAAGTACTTCGTGCTCTTACCGTTCCAGACTATGGCTGGCAAAGTCATCCAGCAGTCAAAATGTGGCGTGGGCACATCACAACTCTTTACATTTATCAACATGCAATTTGTACTGAGTGGACTAGTCGTGGCTACAAAGACACGTGCTTACAAAAATCTAATGCCCTTGTTGCTGAGTACTACAAATCTCTGCCTGAAGGAACTTCAGCAGCAGAAATTGCGCCTGCTTGGCTTGGCAACGAAGACTTACACCGAAGCCATCGTAGCAATCTTGTCCGCAAGCAACCAGACTTTTATACTCCACTATTTGAAGCAGACTTACCAGACAACCTTGAGTATGTTTGGCCTATCCAGTAAAGTACACTAAAAACAATTTAGTGTGTATAAACTTGTTATGATAAAACCACGAATCTCAAGACGAAAGATTACATAATGACAAAACGAGATACAGAAGAACTTATGCAATCAACAGTTGCGATAGGCGAACAAATCAAAACACTGAGAGTCCAAAAGGATATTTCTCAATCAGAACTTGCACGCATCATTGGAGCAAGGCAACCAGTGATTAGTCGAATTGAAAAAGGAACTCATGTGCCTACATGGAGAACTCTTGAAAAGATTTCAAAAGCTCTTGATGCAAAGGTAGAAGTTTCTATTGTGTACCAAGGTGCACTTAGTTCTTAATTCCGAACATATGAATACAAAAAATAAAAAAGTAACCCAGAAAGATACTGCTTACACCTTGATACAAGAAAAACTTCCTCGACGTCGCATTGGACACACTCACACTTTTAAGATTGATGATTTGAAAGGATACATCACTACTGGAGAATACCCAGATGGAAGACTTGGAGAAGTCTCTATCATTGTTTCTAAACAAGGGTCAACACTACAAGGACTTGTTGGTGCTTGGTCTGTTGCTCTTAGTTTGGGTCTTCAGTATGGAGTTCCTCTTGAGTCTTACATTGAAAAATATTCGAGTGTTCGCTTTGAACCTTTTGGCATGACAAATGATAAAGAAGTAAAAACTGCTTCTTCTATTGTAGACTATGTTCTTCAAAGACTTGCAATTGACTATCTTGATGCAGATAAAAGACAACAATTAAAAATTAGTAGCCAAATTGACCCGAAAATTGAAGGGCCTTCTGAAAATCAAATTCATGAATTGTTTGAAAGAATTAAAAAAGAAGAAAGTAAAACACCTAAAAAGTTTTTAACAAGCAACATGCCTCTTTGCTCTCAGTGTGGTTCTTTTATGCAACCTTCCGGCTCTTGCCACGTATGCGTTGAGTGTGGCACTACAAGTGGTTGTAGTTAATTATAGAATGTCTTCATGACAGATGAAAACAATTTAGAAGAACCAATTGATGCAGAAATTGTTGATGTAATCTGTATTCGCACATCTGCAACTGGACGACGGTGTAAGACACGCTCTATACCTGGTTACCCATTCTGCCAAACACACCTTGAAAATGCTTCAATTGCTGAGATTTCTCTTGTGCATGGAAAAGATGTTGCTTTCCATGAATTACTTGGAAAAAAAGTAAACAATCCTTTAGAAGAACTTGCAAATCTTGTAAGTGAAGTACTTCTTTACAAAGACTTTTGCGCAGAACAAGTTGCAAAACTTAGAGGAGAATATCGTTATGAAGGTCGTTCTGGAGAGCAACTTCGAGCAGAAGTAGCTCTTTACGAAAGAAGTATGGACAGAGCTGGAAAGCTTTTAATTGAATGGTCAAGATTAAACATTGATGAAAGACTTACTAGAATCGAAGAAGCAAAAGCAATGATGATTCTTGACGTAATTCGTAGAACTCTTATTTCTGCTGAACTTAGTGATGAGCAAAGACTAAAAGCAGAAGAAACTGCAATTCGGGAACTTAGAGCACTTGGCCACTGATAACGCTGTTGCGCCTAAACAATCTAGACCTTCTGCATTTGACATTGCAGCAGACAGAATTGAATTTGATAAAAAGCAAAGAGACATTGCTGCTGACCCAGTAGTGTGGATTAAAGAAGTTCTTGGAGAAACTCCTTGGAGTAAGCAGCAAGAAATTGCTATTTCCGTTAGAGATAATCGACGCACAGCAGTTCAATCTTGCCACGACGTTGGAAAGTCATACATTGCTTCTAGACTTATTTGCTGGTGGATTGCTGCGCACCCTCCCGGTGAAGCATTTGTCGTAACTTCTGCTCCAACATTCCAGCAGGTGCGAGCAATTCTTTGGAGAGAAATTGGAAAAGCTCATGCTAAAGGAAACCTTGTTGGGTACACAAACGAAACTGAATGGAAAATTGGAAAAGAACTTGTAGGCTTTGGTCGAAAACCAAGTGACTATTCTCCAACTGCCTTTCAAGGTATTCACGCACGATATGTGCTTGTAGTACTTGACGAAGCATGTGGAATTCCAGAATCTCTTTGGGATGCCGCTGACACATTGATTCCTAATGAATCATCTAGAATTCTTGCAATTGGAAACCCTGACGACCCGACAACAGAATTTTCTAAGATTTGCAGGCCTGGAACTGACTGGAACAAAATTCGTATTAGTGCGTTTGATTCTCCAAACTTTACTGGAGAAGAAGTTCCAGAAGAAGTAAAAGACCTTCTTATTTCTCCAACATGGGTAGAAGAAAAGAAAAAGAAGTGGGGAGAAAATCACCCATTCTGGCAATCAAAAGTACTTGGACTTTTTCCACAACAAAGTGCTACTGCTCTTTTACCTCTTAATCTTCTTTTTGAAGCAACACGAAGAGAAGTTGAACTTAAAGAAAATGAAAGACCAATGCTCGGAGTTGACGTTGCTCGCTTTGGGTCAGACAGAACGGTGATTGCTCTTCGTCAAGGAGGCAGAGCGCGCATTATTCATAATTCTGTCGGAAATGACACAATGGAAACTGCTGCAAATGTTCGTAGATTCATTAAAAAATACGATGTTGAACTTGCTGCAATTGACACAGTAGGAGTAGGTGGTGGAGTGTATGACAGATTATCCGAAGACGGAGAACCTGTGTTCTCTATGGTTGCATCAGGCCGCCCACGTGACTACGTAACATTTGCAAACAATAGAGCAGAATGGTATTGGAATCTTAGAGAAGTTTTGGAACGAGGAGAGCTTGACCTTGACCCGGATGATGAAGACTTAGTCTCAGAACTTGCAAGCATGCAATTTAAGATTGATGCACGAGGAAGAATTATCATTGAAAGCAAAGAAGACATGAGAAAACGAGGAATGAATTCTCCTGACCTTGCTGACGCAGTTGTTCTTTCTTTTGGAGCTCCTTCACATATGGACTGGAATGCTGCTTACGGTATTCTTGAATGTCTTGGATGTAAACGAGGATTTCTTGAAGAAGGAAGAGATGCATGTCCACATTGCGGAAAGAAGATTGATTAAAGATGAGTAGACTAGTAAAAATTAAAGATGTAAAAAAGAGTAATAAAAATGATGTAGAATCATCTTTGACATGGGATGAGTTTAACGCGCAACAATGTTCTCACTGCGGTGGTGCGCATTTAAGAGCTTGTCCTAGAATAAAAAAGATGGTTTTTCATACATCAGGCACTCTAAGTGAGATAGAGTTTTGGCCAGACGGTGTATGGGATAAGACAAATGTTTTATGGCCTGAATCTATAGTAGACCGAGGAGAAGTAAATGAGTAAGTGGCACGAAATTAAAGAGAAGGTTGAAAAAATCCTTGCTCTTGCAGACGCAGATGCGCCTTTATACCAGGCGCGTCCAGTTCTTCGCAATCTTTTAGACACAATTGAAGCAGAACTCAAAGGAGTTCCTGCTCCTGCAAAAGTAGTTACACCTGAACCTGTAGCAACTCCAGAACCGGTTGCTGAGCCTATCAAAGAAGTTATTGCTGAACCTGCTGCAGAAAATGAAGAAAAAGTTGTAACTGCAAAGAAGAAGAGTCCTTCATCCACTGACAAGTCAGAATAGTTGAGACTTTTTGAGCGAAGACTCAGTCATAAAGGGGCTAAAAGCCCGAGCTAATGCTCAAAGAGGCGGCGCGCAAAGAGGCGGTGCTCAAGGAGGAATGGGAGCACCAACTGGCCCACTTCCAAGTAACTATGCTTCTGGTGGCGTTATGTCTCAGTACAACGAATGGAACTTTGGCATATCTTACGGTAATGCTCTTCCTCGTTCGTGGGACACGTTTCTTTCCGGCGCATTTGGTCCTATGGCTCCAATTCAGCCAATGGGCATCGATGCTCCGCAGACAGATTCTGGAAGACCAGAACCTCGTCGAATGCAATACCCAATTGCGTGGAACATGCCAATGGGTCAACCTGGCTCAGAAGGTCTTAAGCTTGTATCATTTGCAAATCTTCGCGCGTACGCAGACATGTATTCAGTTGTTCGCGCATGCATTCAAGTTAGAAAAGAAGAAATCCTTGGTCTTGACTGGGACATTACACCAACTGATGACGCTGCACGCGGCATGCGTGGAGATTTAGATAAGCATGATGATTTTCAAGAACGTCGCTTAGAAGCGCTAAAATTCTTTAAACGTCCTGACCCAAACTACCACGACTTTTCTGGTTGGATGTCTGCAGTTCTTGAAGATGTCTTTGTTGTTGATGCTTTAGCACTTTACCTTCACCCACCTCGTGTTGATGGTAAAGGCGTTTTAGGTTCTAATCTTGCAGCACTAGAAGTACTTGATGGAACAACCATTCGACCAATGCTTGACATTCGTGGAGGAACTCCTCGTCCTCCTGATGTAGCGTACCAACAATATCTTTGGGGAATTCCTCGTGTAGACATGATGGACATCATTCTTGAATCAGACATTCAAGAAATGGATGACCCAGTTGATGAGTATCGTGCTGACCAACTTCTATACTTACCATACACTCGTCGTTCTTGGACACCTTACGGATTTCCTGGGATTGAAAGAGCAATTATTCCTGTAATGACTGGCCTTCGTCGCCAGCAGTTTCAACTTGATTTTTATAGTGAAGGAACTATCCCAGGCCAATTCATTATTCCTGGCGATGACATTAGCACTCCTCAACAGATTCGTCAATTGCAAGATACTTTGAATGCAATTGCTGGAGACCAAGCATGGAAGCATAAGATTATCGTTCTTCCTCGTGGTTCAGATACAAAACCTCAAAAGCCTATTGACTTGGCAAGTGGTTTTGACGAAACAATTACTCAAATGATTTGTATGGCGTACGATGTTATGCCAATGGAACTTGGAATGAGTAGTGGAAGCTCAAGTTCTCAGTCTTCAGGTGCTGCAAGCCAGATGGCAAAAGCAAGTCAAGAAATTAGCCAACGCAAAGCTCTTAAACCAATGCTTCAGTGGCTTAAAAATGCTATTTTTGACCACATCCTTCAAGATATTTTCATGCAAGAAGACATGCAATTTGTATGGATTGGCATGGAAGACAGCAAGGATGAAGAGACAATGGCTGACAACTTCAAGACTATGATTAGTACTGGAATCTTGTCAATTGACGAAGCTCGTACTCAAATGGGTCTTAATCCTTGGGGACTTCCACTTACAAGTGACCCTGTATACGCAACAGCAACTGGACTTACAACTCTTGGAGCCATTGACCCATCTGTGGCAGATGCTATGCTTGGTGAAACTGTAGTTGGAGAAGCTGGAGCAAACGCTCCTCAACAAGTCACTATGACTGAAAACATCAACACTGATGGAACTGAATCATCTGGCCCAGCGCCCGCTCCTAAACCGGCTTCTTCTGCAGGAACTCCGGGAATTGGTGGCAGGCCTAAGACTGATGGAACTCCAGCAGGAGTAGGTGGAGGAGCTCCTTCTGTTACTCGACCTGCTAAAGGAACAAGTACTCCACTTCATGGCAATAGTAAAAAGAATCCAAAACAAACTAAAGCTTTAGAAATTGCTGTCACAAGTGAGCTCGACTTAATACGGCGCACTCTAAAAAAGGGACGAAGTCTCGATGGTTGGAAAACTGAATTTGTTTCTTCTTCTGTTCTTGGAAAAATAAAGAAGTCGTATGAAGAAAGTAAAGACGCTTCACTTGCAATTGCTATTGGAAAAGCAGCATTTAGAAACGAACAAAGAGTACTTACTAGAAAAGAAACAATCAACGAAATCTCTGCTCATGTTTTTGATTCAATTCAACATCTTGCTTCAAACATAAACAATCCCCAAATAGGAATGATTAAGTTTATTGATGGCTCTACTAAGATTCTTCAACATGGCTATCATGCAACTTTAAATGCAGGAGCTCGAGACGCATCTTCAATGTATGAAAAAGTTTCAGCAGTAACTCCTTTTAGCTTTAAAACAATTGCTGAAGCAAGAGCAGAAAACCAAAGAGGATACCTCACTGGTCTTGCTCAAGACATTATTAGTGGAGAATCTGACGCAAAAATTGCAAATAGACTAAATCTTTACGTTCGTTCTTTAGTTCCTGCATACGAGCAAGGATTTGGTTTAGCAGTAATTTCTGGCCAAGCAATTGGAAATTCAACTTTAGGTAAAAGAGGTAGTTCTGCTCCTTTTACATTCTCAAATGATAATTTATTTGCGCAAGATGAACCTGTTGATGACTATGCTGCTCTTGATGATATGTATCCAGAAGATTCAATGGGGATGACTGATGTTGTTGATACAACTGATACTTCTAACGACGGTGTTGACTTATTTGCTGGCTTACTTGGCATAGGGATGTTTCTTGATAATCTTCTTGGCGGAGATATTACAGAAGCAGATAGTGAAGATTTCTTAAACTCTCCAAATGCAACAATTATTTGGAACGCTGAAGGTGAAGACCCATGCGCTCTTTGCATTGAAAGAGATGGAGAAGAATACACAATTGAAACTCTTCCTTGTTGGCCTGGCGATGGAGGCTTTGGAGAGTTTTGTGAAGGCGCTGCAAATTGTAACTGCACACTTGAATACGTAGAAGGCGACCAAAGTACAACTGCTGATAATCCATTTAGCACTGATTCTGTAGACTTTTACGCTCAAAGAGCAGCAGAAGAAGCAGCATTTGACCAGCAAGCAATTGATGCTCGTGCTGCTGATATTGCTGCTGTTGCTGAAGAAAACCCAGATGCTGCTGCTCGCATGGCTCAACGTGACATGCTTTACGGAGTACCAAATACAAATGACGCGTATTACGCAAGTGAAGAACCAAGCATAATTAAAAAAGAAACCGGAAGCCTTGAAGATGCTGCCTGGTATTACTTAAAGTCGCACTACAAAAAGCGCGCTATTCAATGGGTCAAAGAAGCAACTTGGACGTTTAATAATAAACTCAATATTGATGACTTGATTCTTATGCGTAAGCCAGATAACATTGATAAAGATAAAGTGGCTGAAATTAAAGAAGAGTTCGCAAACGGCCGCACAGTGCATCCAATAGTTGTTGTGAAGACTTCTGAAGGATACGAAGTTGCAGATGGAAACCACAGAATCACCGCACTTAAAGAACTTGGCATTAAAACTGTAGCAGCATACGTTGCATCTGGAGTTGGTGACTTTGGTCCTTGGGTTACAATGATGCAAGATAATTCATTGAAAAAGTTTGTAGCGCCTACTCAAGAATCATTTGTGGCGTACAAAGCACTTGACCCAAGTGCACTTGCAATACTTCAAGTTGGAGACGTAGTTTCTGATGGAGAAATGACTGTCTTCTCTTCTGCAAAACCTGTTGCTGAAGCATACGCAATTGTCAAGTACTTACCGTCTGGTCGTCTTCTTCCAGGCCAAGAACTTATTGTCACAGACATTACAGGTAATGAGGTTACGCTGGAGATTCTGTAGTGTCGTCTATACTTCACTCAGGTCTTTGGCGTCCAGACATTCTTAAGTCTCAGCCTTGGACTCCTGCAGTACAAAAAAAGAAAATTGATTTTGACCCAGATGAAGTATCTCCTTTTTGGTCTACACCAGAAGGAATCCAAATTCTTACTTCATTGCTTAAAAAGTATTCAGAAGACCAACCACGCGATAGCCACGGTCGCTTTGCATCTGGAGAATCTGGCGATACAAAAGATAAAGAACTTGCTCCTCACTTAAGTTACATTTCAAATGCAGTAGAAAGTTTTCGTGCTGCTGGAGGAGAAGTAAAATTACTTGACCCAGGCTTTGACACTGACGAATTAGAAAAAATGGCGTCAAATCTTACTAGTACTATGGATAAAATATACGATTCATATACAAGCAAGTTAATGACTAGTTCTGAAGTAACGCAAGTTGATAAACTAACTACTGCTTTAAATGCAATGAGAGCCGCGGTCACAGATACACTTAGTGGAATAACTGAAAATGTCTTTGTTGCATATGATAAAAATGGCAGCCCTGTAGCTGCTCTTTCATTCAATGAACCAATGGGAGAAAGTCTTTCAATTGGTTATCTTGGGTCTACTTTGACCGTTGCAGGTGCTGGAACTGCATTGCAATACGAACTTGCTCAATACGCAGCAAATGAACACGTAGGCGTTGACAGTGTAAGTGGAATGGGTTCTCAAAACTATCACGAACTTATTGGAAGAACTGTTGACAATGCTGGTAGTTCAACTTGGACAGACGAACAAGTTCAACAAATTGCAGACTTAAATCTTCCGAGTCTTCAAAAATTATTTAAGTACGATGAAGACCAAGAAAGAGATTACCACGGTCGCTTTGCAGAAGACACTGCTTTTCCTGTAGCAGGTATGAAACTAGGAGGAGAGTTTCAATCTGGAGATGTTATTACTTGGGGAAGACATGGAGACGTAACAATTGTTTCAATTAAACCAGAAGACAAACCTGGCTCTTCATACCACACAATTCTTGGAATAAAAGAAGATGGAAGCAAAGTTAAGTTTAATGTCAGCGGTAACAAGCACTACCCGGTTAAAGATTTAACAACTAATTCAAAGCCACAAACTGCAGTTTCTCCTCCAGAAATAAATAAACCTGAAACTGGAGAACGACTTAATTATGGAGATATTTCTCCTGAACTTGGAAAAATTATTGCAGATGCTGGAATCCAAACAGCGACGGATAAACAATGGAACGATTTCCAAACTGCTGTTAGAAATGGAACGCCAGTTGACCCAGCAACTTGGGATGCAGTTGGAAGAGAAATTAGTGGAATAAACAAAATTGGAACAACATTTAAAGTCGAACATGACTACGAAAAAGAAGAAGTACCAAGTCACTATGATGAAAATAAAAGATATGTATCTTCATACTCAATTCTTACTGGCGAAACTTTAACAGTAACCCAAACACCTAAAGAAGAGCAAGAACAAGCGCAACGTAGCGGGTGGAGGCAAGATAATGGATTTACTTCATTGCTTTCTATTGGGCGAAGTACGATAGAACGTAACACTGATGTTGATGGAAAAGATAAAGGTTATTTTTATGCTCGAGGAGAATCTAAACTTAACCCTGAGCAAATCTCTGCTCTGACTAAACTTGTTGGTCGAGTTGATGCCGTAAGTACTTATGTAAACTTTGGGACAATGAAAGCAAGTGATTTTCCAAGTGGTCAAATGCCGTACACAAGTTTATTTGTGAGTTCTGCAAATCCGCAATCAGAAGCAGCTCAAGAGTACATAAAGTATGGTGAAGATTTATCTAACGATAGACTTGGTGAAACTAGAAACCAGATTGCTGAAGTTGGATACAACAGACTTATTGCTGAGCTAACTTTTGAGCAAATGCAAGAAATAAGAGAGTCATATGCAAAAGAACTTCAAGGTAGAGTTCCAGTCGTTAAAGTTGACTCAAGTGTTGTTGAAAAAATTCTAAAAGGAGCTTCTTTAGGAAACTTATTTACTGAAAACAAAACTGGAGCAGGCGCAGGAGCTGGAGAAAGATATAGAACTATTCGTAGACTTGAAGAAGCAGATTCAATGGGTTATAAACTTGATACCAGTGGAGAAAATAGGCCAGTCTATGGACTAATGGAAACAAAAGATTCTGTATCTTCTCATGTTGGGACTTCTGACGCTGAAATTGATTTAGCACTTGGGCGAGCAGTTGGGCTAAACGCATATATAAGAGAAGTTGATGAAAATGGAAAATTCTCTGAGTATAGAACAGCAACATCTTTACAAGATGCAATTGACGCAAACATACGTTCTGATAATGAACAAGCGCAAAAAATTCTAGATGATAGAGCATCTGGTGGAGACAAATTGGCTGCGTATCCAGAAATGTACTCGGATGAACGCTTAAAGAGTTTTCAAGAGCACACAGTTCTAAATGAAAGACTTGCGCAAATACAAGACATAAAAAACAATCCTCAAAATTATGTTGCTGTTGCTGGAAAAGACTTAAACTGGGACTACAATAGATGGTTTGATACATACGAAATTAGAAGCAAGCAGGCAATACAAGATGAAATACAATCAACAAGACAAAAAGTTGAAGATAAACAATATAGCCGAAGTGCTCACGACAAAAAAGACATATCTAGTTCAATAGGTGCTCTTAAAAGCTATAAAATGTACGAACTTGCTTTACCAGATGGCAGTCTAAATAAAGATACTATTGCGTGGCAAAATACTCAAGCAAATGATGATTTATCTCACTTCGGTGATTCAACAATTGTTCTAAAAGATTCCGTACTTGCAAATTCAACAGTTACTCCTGGAGATTCACTTGACTACGCTCAAGTAACTGCAATCCCTTACGAGTTAGCAGTAAGCGCAGACCCAAGCGCTCCAGTTCCAATGCATGAAAGAATGGATGTCGGTGCAACTGGACCAGAAGACAAGATTCCGGGACTTAATGGCGAGCAACCGCACATAGGAGAGTATTACGAAGTTCAAATTGGTGGAACGCATCCAACTGCATCAGACATTGAAAAAATTATTTTTACTAATGGAAGACCTTCAGACTCAGCAGTAAAAAAACTTGAATCACTTGGCATTTATTATGAAATTGCTTATCCAAACTTTGACTCAAAAAACTTTACAAAAATTGATTCAAGTTTAATCCCAGAAAAACCAAAACGATAATCATGTCAAGTGTAAACAAGAAATGATAGGATAAACACATGCCGAAAAAATATATTGCTATTGCGCAACAAGGAGAACGCTACATTGTAGCGGGTAAAAACGGCGACAAAGGTTACATTTACGACAATTCTTTAGATTCAATTTCAAATGAAATAAGTGTCCACGCTATACTTGGTAGAGGATATTGGAGTTTCATTGATGACCCAAGTAAAGATGTGCAGCAAAAAATAGATGAATTCTTTAACTCTGACAATTTAGAATAGTAGGTTTTTGAACCAAAAGTACTTACTATTATTCAAGTTTGAAGAAGACCAAGAGCGAGACTATCACGGACGATTTGCTGAAGAGAGTTCTGCTCCAATTGCTGGAATGAAACTTGGTGGTGAAGTACAAGCTGGCGACAAAATTACATGGGGTCGCCACGGAGATGTAACTGTTATTTCAATTAAACCTGAAGATAAGCCAGGTTCTTCATATCATAATGTTGTTGGAGTAAAAGACGATGGCACTCGAGTCAAATTCAACATTAGCGGCAACAAGCACTACCCATTAGTAAACGCGTCTGAAACTCGTGCTTCTGCCACTCAAACTGTCACTCCACCAACTGCTGTTGAGGCAAAACCAGAAAATAGTGTAGCATTTGAAAAAGAAATTAAACAACTTACAAAAGAATACGACAAAATTGCTGAGCAATTACGAACTCCAGGCTCGTTTAGCACTCTTCAAGAACGTAGAGATGCTGCAGATAAAGCTCTTGAAATTACTCGTTTAATTGGAGCAAAAGTTACAACTGAAATTGAAAGACAATTTGAAGAAGCTCGTGTAAAAGCAGGCTTACTTGAAAGGCCAGACCAGAAAAAAGTTGATGAACTTCAAGAACGCTACTATAAATATGTTCAACAAGGCAAAAGATTAAATAATGCAATAGAAAAGATAGAGACACAAGTTAAGCAAGAGTATAGAGAAAACATGGTAAAGATTACAAATAAAGTGTTGTTTGATGCTCTTATTAAAGCTGGAATACCAGCAGAAAACTTACAACCTTACTCTAGAATGCTTGAGTCTCCAATTATTACTGGAAGTTCATATAATTCTCCACTAATAAAAGATGCAGGAGACATTGTTGTTCGAACTCTGCCTAATTATGCTACTGGCGTAACAACTCATGAAGAAGTTGGACGAGTATCTATGGCTAAACTTTATGCAGATAATGAAGAAGCTTTTCGTAATGCTGGCATTACTCTTGTGACTGCCAGCATGACAGATTACGCAAATACCAAAGAAGAACGGTACAAAACATTTTCTATAGTTCCACAATTTGATGTTATTCAAGCGCTAAGAAACCAAGAATTTGAACTTTTAACAGTGCCTAAAGAGGCAGTTTCTCAAACACTTATTGATAAGTTTGATAAGACTTACGGAGCGTATAGAGAATATCAAAAAGAAAGAATAAGTGCAATAACTAATTTTAAAGAAGAAGCAAGTGTTCTTGAAAAACAAAATGCGCCTCTAATTTCTTTATACGCAGAAACACAATGGAAAGTTCTCGGAAGTCTTCGCCAACTAGGAGGGTCTGGAGACATTCAAGCAAAACTTACAGGAAATGCAATTTTAGGAAAGCAATTATTTGATTCAATTTCGCAATACATTCCAAAAGACTGGATTGATAAAGGAAATAGTACACTTCCACAACTTGAAGTTGTTACTAAAGACACAATTATTGGAAGGTCATTTTTTCGTTCTAGTGAGCAAAAAATAAGATTGTTACTTGGTGGCTCTAATCTTAACTACCAAGTTTCTACAACTCTTCATGAATATATGCATTACATTGAGCATTCAATTAGAGATGTAAATGATGTTCAAAAAGCATTTTGGAGAGATAGGTGCCCAAAACAAAGAATAAATGCTAACGTTGGAGGAAATAAAGGAGACCCAGACAATTTTAGAATTGCGTACACTGGAACATGGTATGGCGCGACTGGCAACGAAATATTGTCTACTGGTATGGAAGGATTGTTAAAAAGTCCAATTGACTTTGGAGAGATACGTCCAACAAAAGCCGTTGGTTCAAAGTCTGTAGGTGGAAGTTATATGTATGGAGATAGAGACTTCCAAAACTTTATCTATGGACTAATTATAGCAGCAGGTAAAAAATAATGGATGGAATTCGTTGGAATGCAAGAGCAACATTTGATGATAGAGAACCTATTGACGCATCTCTTTCAATGGATGGGGAATTTACTTGTAGCGATGAAGATGTTGAAATTGAAGTAAGTTGCATGGCATTCGCTGGTTCTACTACGTTTCCTATTGGCCAATTAGTGGGCATTCCTACTCTGGTGGTAAAAGAATCTAATCCTGCATCAATGGCAGCAGCATTCTATAGAATAGTGCTTTCTCTTTATGAAAATCCTTCGTTTCAATTCTCAAATTCAACCTTTCTTTTACCTGGATACAACGTTGACATCTCTAACGACGGTGATTGCGATGGTTGGTACGAAGAAATCAAAATAGGTCCAATTGTTCAAAACAAGTTTATACTTATTGATGGAAAATTAGAAAAACAAGAACGTGCAAACTTTGATGTATAAAAGTAGTATTATTATGAACATGAGTCTTGGACACTAGTCTATGACTCTATTTACTCTAGACAATATGGAGATTTCTGGCTCACATTAATGATGAGGTAATAGTTGAAACCGGTGGAGACGTTACAATTGGTATTCCTATTCTCAAAATGGAAGAACAGTCAGACGGTAGCGTAATCGTCTCTGGTCTTTGCACAAGCGATACAGTCGACCTTGATGACCAAATCATCGACCTAGACTTTTCTCGCAAAGGTCTTACAGCATGGGCAGCAACATTCGGAAACATTCGCCAAATGCACTCAACAAACATGCCACCTGCTGGTAAGGCTATTGAAATCGACACATCACGCCCAGACGGAGTGTACCTGACTGCTCGAATTGTAGAGCCAGGCGCAGTTAAACTCGTTAAAGAAGGCGTGTACAGTGCATTTAGCGTTGGCATCTCTAAACCACGAATTATTCGTGACAAAGTTGCTAAGCAAGGACGCGTAACGGATGGTGTTTTTTCGGAAGTCTCAATTGTAGACTTTCCGGCTTTGCCTACGGCAAGGTTTAACATTGTTAAGCGTTCTAAGACGGAAATTAAAAAACTAGAGAAAACTTTGACGCCTATCGGCACAATTATGAAGCGTCAAACTGATGAGAAAGAACAATCTTCCATGAATGAAGAAAACATTGTAAAAGCTGAAGACGCTGCTTGCGCTACATGTCAAGGCACTGGAAAAATCAAAGAAGGTAACGTTGATTGCCCAGATTGCGCTACAAAAGTAGAAAACGCAGAAGTCGTTAAAGGTTCAACTGAATGCGAAGCATGCAAGGGCACAGGAAGCGTTGATGACGCTGAATGTAAAAAGTGCATGGGTAAAGGCATGATGGAGTCAGAAATTGAAAAAGGCAATTCTGATGATGAAGAAAAAGATGATGAAGATGATGATAAAGAAGATGACTTGGACCAAGGCGGAGACAATGAAGACGAAGGAGATGCTCAAAAAATGATTGAAGGCATTTCTTACGCTCTTCGTCGTGCTCATGATGCAACTTGTGACGCCTACTCTCCAACTGTCATCGCATCTGCTCACCCATCTATTGAAAAGAATGGTTACAAAGCAGTTCTTGAACCAGAAGTTATTCGTACACTTCTAAGTTCAATTGCAGAAACTGGTGAGCCAAGTCAAATTGCTGCTCTTGCAAGTGCCGTTGGCGCTGCAACCACTCTTTCTACAATGAAAGCCGCAGACATTGAAGCCGCGCGAGTTGCTATTAGTAAGGCATTCTCAGATGAGTACCCAGACGCGCACCCAACTCCAGGAAGCATTACGCCTGGACAATTTAAGCGTCCTTACCTTACAACTGGTCGTACACCATCAACTTCTACTGGAGCAAACCCACGCATTCCAGTGTCTAATGTGACAGTTGATGGAGACGACTTTACTCGTGGACCTCTTACTGACGGCCAAGAAAGTCCATCTCCTGAAAACAGCGGAAGCCACACACCTTCAAACGCAACTGCAGCAGACCAAATTGCTGCTGCAACTGCTGATGTAGCTATGAATGCACTATCCGCACTTCACGACCACATTGCTGCTGCTTACCCAACAATCTGCACACTAGACCAAGGTGCTGGAATGTCGTTTGCAGGAGTTCAATCGCTAAGTACTGACGGAGGAATTCGCAGCATTGCTGCTGGAGCAACTCCTGACCTTACAAAGGCAGAACGTAAAGCACTTAAGCAAGCCAAGGCTCTTAAGAAAGCTCGTAAGCTTCTCAAGAAGAACGGCGAACTCCCAGAAGAGACTGACACGCCAGAAGAAGCTAGCACAATCGTCAAGGCAATTGCAACAACTGACGGCGATATATTGTTTGACACTGACAAGCTCAGTGAAATTGTAAAGACATTGATTGAACAACAGACACAAGAGAAGTTTGCTGAAATGAACCAAACTCTCAGTGCAATGCAATCAGAAGTCAAAAAGTTTAGTAGCGAACCAGACCCAGCCAAGGCCCCTGTTAGGGGTACGGTAGCGGTAGAGCGAGCTATTGAAAAGGCAGCAACTGAAGCCGATGTGCTTCGTCGTACTGCCGAGGACGGTCTCAAAGAGCAAGTAGCTTATCTAAGCGAAATGACGAAGTCTGGTAACCCAGAACTTCGCATGCGTGCAGAGAGTCAACTGCGAACACTGCTCGAAAAAGTCTCATTCGAGACTGAGTAGTTTAATCCACTATTAGAAACTTTGGAGGTTTCTGGCTAATTTAACTGACACTGCTGTCGACGCAACTCGTTATTCGGGTGCATCTGACATGATTTCGGGTCGTATGCCTAACCTGGTCAAGGGTGCTGGATTCGCTAAGATTGGTGGCAACCAGCCACTGACCGACGATGGCGAAATCTTTAAGCGTTCATTTGAAGCAGAACGTGCTCTTCGCACATCTGTTAAGAATTCCGTTTCAAACCCTGACTCAGTTCGTAAGAGCATCAACCCAGCATTCACCTCACAGTTTGGTCTTTTCCTTACTGAAGGTAACAACCCAGGATACGGACAACTCGTTAATGAGTTGAACGGCGTTCTTTCTGCCGAGCTTGGCAAGAACATTACGCTTTCGTCTCCTCTTAGCTCCGGCTTCGTACCGTTTGACCTTGTTGCTCCTTCGCGACTCATCTACCCGGTGTACTCGCCTCTCCGCAACAAAGTCCCACGCGTCGCAGGTCAGGGTACCTCACACCGTGCTAAGCTCGTAACCGGAATTTCTGGTTCTGAGACTGGCGTTCCTAACCAGCGTATTTCCATCTCGGAAATTCCATCTGGTCAGTCAATCGGTGGGAACTGGCCGCTAAACTTGCCTGCCTCTGGCGCGCAAAATGCGACCGACATGAACATTCCTTACAAGTTCTTCGGTTTGAGCGAATCGCTATCATGGCTTGCTCAATTTGCCGGTCAGGGCTTTGAGGACATTTCTGCTCTTGCCAACTTGGTATTGCTGCAGGAATTCATGCTTGGTGAAGAGTACACACTCCTTTCAGGAACAAGTGCTGCTCTAGCCGCCCCAGCAAACCCAACACTAACATTGCGTGCACCTACTTCAGCAGAGACAGCACTTAGCGCTACTACAAACAACATTTATGTTGTAGTAACTGCAAAGAACTACTTTGGTGAAACAACAATTAACAGCGGGACAGCCGCTTACGTTGCTGCTGCTGCTAATAAGGTGATTGACGTTAAGATTGCTCCAGTAAACGGTGCTTACCAGTACAACATTTATGTTGCTAATGCTGCATCTGCTCCTGGAAGTCTTGCCGGCTACTACCTCATGGCTGCTAATGTTGGTGCAACCACATTTACACTACAAGGAACTGTACCTGGTTCTGGAACAAACCCACCTGCATCTGACACGGGTACATACTCGTCGAATGACTACGAAGGCTGGCTGTCAATTCTTGACGGACACGCTGGTGGAGCTGCTGGTGGTGCTGGAGTTTATCCTGCTGGATTTACTGGTTCATACATCAACAAGTCAGTCAACAGTACTCTGACACACAATGTTCTTTTCACTGCTCTTGAAGCAATGTGGAACGGTGGTTCAGCAGCAACTGGTAACGCATCGCAAACTGGTGGATTCCGTGCCGACCCTGCAGAATTGGTTGCAGAAGGTTCAGACATCGCTCGTCTTGCTGATGAAATCATTGCTTCAGGAGCAAACACAAACTACCGTTTGTTCCTATCAAGCGATGATGTAGGTGGAGTACGCACAGGTGCTGCGGTTTCTGAAGTTCAGAACCCTATCACCCGTAGCATTCTCCGCTGCGTTGTTCACCCTTGGCTGACTCAAGGTACTGCATTCCTTAACTCATACACACTCCCAATGTCTTGGAGCAACGTCTCCAACGTTTGGGAAAACGTTATGGTTCAGGACTACCTGTCAATCAACTGGCCAGTAATTGACGCTTCGTTCCGTTACAGTATTTACATGTACGGTGCACTCGTTAACTACGCGCCACAATACAATGGTGTTATCCAGGGTCTACAGCAGTCAACTGCTGCACTCGGTGGTACAAACGCCTAGTATTATTTTTACAAAGAATTCGGCGGTGGTGCAAACCACCGCCGTTTTCTTTTGTATAATTAAGTCATCAAAACAATTAAGTAGGAAACACTAATGACATCTATTTCAGTTCCACCAGGTTGCACGGGAATCGAACTTCCAAATGGAAAAAAGATTGACGCTAATCGCCAAGGTAAAGTCACAATTGATGAGCCAAGAGACGTGCGTCAAGCAATGAAATCTGGAGTAGCACAAACTGGTGTTATTACAAGGACGGCTTTAGGCTTCGGGCATGTAAAGGGCGGAGGTGCTGAATGCACTGGTTGTTTCTTTACTGGTTGGAAGTGGCAAGACACATGCCCTAAATGCGGCAGTGAAATGAAGATTCAGGAGACAACATGACAGTCTACGGACAAAGTGACATTGACATAGTAACAATTTCTGGTGCTGGGCATTCACATGTACGCACAAAAAATGAAACATACATTAGCGTTAGTTGCGTTGTATGCGAGCCAGAACTTATCAAAATGGGTTGGGTAAATAATATTCGCAATGTTCCATTGACATATGACGAGCAACAAGATGCCGAACTTGCTGGAAAAGACATTGCTCGTTTTGAGCAACTAAAGGTTGCGGAATCTGCTCGTGAAGCAGCCGCAGCAGTCCGCGGTGGAGCAAAGACAACAGCTCGTCGTGGGTCAGCCAGCTAGAAAATGCGTTCGCTGCTCTAAACCGGGCAGATTTGTAGTAAGTTGGTGCGACGATTGTCGAGGTGCTGTTTGTGAAAAGCATGTTCGATGGTCTCATGCTATTGAAAATTGGTTGTGCACAAGATGTAAGAAGAATGAAGACGCACGACTAACACAACAAACTAGCGCGGAGTAGAAGTGGCAACGCCATACATAACACCAACAATCCTTAAGAACGCTCCTACTGGAATTTCATGGGAAACTATTCCAGATTTTGACTCTGACCCAGACGCGCAACTTGCTGAACAAACAAATATTTGTTGGAGAGCAACCCACTGGATTGATGCCTATTGTAACCAACCACTTCGTGCTACGGTGGACGTAGAAGAATTTCTAGGCCCTAACTGGAGGTTCACAACTGCTAACAATGGACTTACTCGAGTTGTTACATCACGATGGCCAGTCACAGAAGTTTTAGGAGCTCAGTATACTTCTTCACTTACTGCTGGACCTACTTGGACTCAAATTCCAGTTAATGCTTTATACGTTGAAAATGCTTTAACAATTTCAAGTGGCATTTCAATTGAGTCTGCTGCCGGTCCTTCTGCAATTATGATTACTCCAGGCTATGTATCTTGGTGGGGAGGTCGCCAAGCATTTAGACTTCAACTTACGTATACAAATGGTTGGGCGCATGCTGGAATTGTCCAACCTGCTGCAATTGGAGACACAACAGTAACTGTTGATGACTGCACTGGAATGGTCAATGGCTCTGTTGGTAGAGGAATGTGGATTTACGACGGTGCCGAAACTGAGTATGTGCAAATTGCGTCTACAAGTGTTTCAAGTGGTCCTGGAGTTGCAACACTTACTTCACCTCTTATGTACTCTCACAATGGAAATTCGCAGTCTCAAATTATTATTTCTTCTCTTCCAGAAGATGTCCAGCAAGCAGCTATTCTTCATGCAACTTACCAAGCTTTAGCTCGTGGTTCTACTGCTACAACAGTACAAAACATGCCTGGAAGTGTTGTAAATCAAGGAGCTTCTATTAGCGTTGTTATGGGAGATGTAAAAGATATTCTTAAGCCATATAGAAGAGTTATTTAATGGGTGTAAATGTAATCCAAACAAAAGCAAAAGAAATAACAAATGGCATTTCTTCTCCCTTATATAGAAGAGACTTGGTTGCGTACATTACTCCTCCAAATCCAGGAAAACTTCCTGGGCCTGCTGCTTATGTGTGGGTCACAAGTGGAACTAATAAACGTCAAACTGCTAAACGTGGTACTGGATTTAGAAACACTTCATGGATAGTAAGTGTTTGGCTTATGAGTCCAGATAATGCAAACAACCCAAATGCTGACTCCGCATTTGCAAGTTTAATTGATGCTGTGGTTAACGCATGGGTTACTACTCCTATGCCAATTACTGTCACAGATGCATTTACTGGGGAACAATCTCAACTTGTTGCAATTGGTGAGCAATTTACTATTCAACAATCGCCTGCACATGTTCTTGCAGACCAAAGATTGTATTTATACGAAGCTCTTCTTGAATTCACAATTGAAGAAATGTCAATACCGTAATGAGACGTTCTTTTATTACAAAAGTTAGAGGTCTAGAAAAACTTGAGTTTGACTGGGTGGCCACTCAAAGAAGAGCAATGGCAACAATCATTCCAATTGTTCTTATGGAACTTAAAAAAGATGCTCCAGTTAGTAATGTAAAACCAGATGCTGGAAGGTTTAGAGCTTCAATAGGATACAGAATTGAACCTTTAACTGGTGCAGTAAAAGTAAAGTTTGTTTCTACAGCGCCATATGCTAAGTATGTGCTTGAACCTACAACTGGCGGTACAGTTATCACTCCGCAAAAAACTCTTGCATTGCGATTTAGGAACGGCTTTGGAGACTATGTTTTTGCTTCTTCTGTTGTTCGTGGAGACACAAAAGGTAATGATTTCAATAAAAAAGTTGCAATAAAAATACGACCATTAGTCTTAGAAGCATTTGGTAAGTCTATGACTATAGTTTCAACTTCTGATTAGGATAATATCTACTCTATGGCTCAACTTAAATACATTGGACTTATTGAAAAGACTTTGATTGACGTAGCTCCTCTTGTCACAGGCACAATTATTGATGTCACCGATGAGTTTGCAAAACGTCTTCTCACTGCATTTCCTGACCAATATGAGAGCGTAAGCGGTCAGCAAGCTAAAGAAGCTCCAAAAGCTTCAAAAGCGCCGACCGCTAAAGTCGAGGACTCACCAACAACGACGCCAAATGAAGAAGTCAAAACAGACTCTTCTGATGCACCAACTAACTAATTAAGAGAGGTTTTTGACCACACCGATTGTAGAAAAGTACGGTTCCCTATCCGCCGTAGGAATTGCTAAAGAGACCACATTCGGTACTCCGGTAACTCCTACATCATTTGTCCCATTCACAGATGTAACACTTGAGTCTGACCCAGGTCTATTCTTCCCTCAAGTTGTTATGGGTATTCGAGATGTAAATGTTTTTGCATTGTATGGAGAATACAAGCATGCTGGAGACGTTAGCGCTCCTTTCTTTCCAACAAATGGTTTAGAGCTATTTGTTGCTGCAATTGGTAGTGACACTGTTACAAGTGCAGGTGGTGGAAAGTATCTTCACACTATTGCTGCTGCAAATTCTTTGAATTCAATGACTGTTGAAAAGAACATTGGTGGGTACCAGTCATTGCAATTTGCTGGTTCTAAAGTTGGAAAATACAACGTTAAAGCTTCTGCTGGAGACAATGCTGTTGAATTCACAGCATCTCTTGTTTCTAAAAGTGCAACAGTACTTGACACGCCAAGTAGCCCAATTTCTGTAGTTAATGAATCTCCTTTTGTATTTGCTGAAGCAGAACTTTCTGTTTTTGGAAACACTAATTTGATTCAAGTTACAAGTGTAAGCATTGATATTGAAAACGGTCTAAAACCTACATATACATTTAATGGTTCACACGATTTGCAATTTTTAACTCCTTTAACTCGTAAAGTTACTGGTCAAATTCAAGTTGTATTTGATAGTTTGGATGACACTGACTGGGGTTACTACACTAAGTTAATGAATGGAACTCAAGGTTCACTTAATGTTTCATTTACTCACCCAAGCGGCCAAGCAATGACTATTACATTGCCACAAATTAACCTTTCAAAGTATGCAGATGACATCAAAATGGATAACGTTGTTATGTCTACTCTTGACTTTGAAGCATCATACGACTTGGCAACTGCTACTGCTAGTATTGGTGCAACAGTTACTAATCTCGTTTCAACAGCATACTAGGACACAACCGACAACAAGATAGAGGAAGATTTATATGGCAGGATTTTTATCACTGTTCAACGAACCTGAGCGAATAATTGTCGCAAAAGGATTTTGGATTGACATAAAAACATCACTTACGGCAGAGGACTATGAAGCAGCTCAAAGAGCACTTCTTGGTAAAATGTCAATGAGTGGCAATAATCTTACAGCAGAACCAGACACTATTGCGTATCAAAACGAACTAGTTTACCGTGCAATTGTTGATTGGAATCTTACTGATGAAGAAGGAAATGACTTACCACTTACACCAGCCAAATTAAAGCACAATTCAATTAGTCGCCTTCCACAGGCAGTTTTTATTGACATCTATGAAAGAATTAACGAAGCTTCTAAGCCTCGTTCTGGAGAAGATGAGATTCAATTTCGTGACGGCGGTGAGAGCCGCGATAATGGGAATGAAAGTCTCGGCGGAGCATCCGTCTCTACAGAAGTTTCTAATTGAAAATGCGCTCTATGAGCGCGTAGGTCTTAACTTTGAAACATTAAAGCTAAGACCGCTTAAAGAAGTTCAAGACTATATTACAATTATAAATGTGATTGCCAATGAAGAAAATAGGCAGCGCGCCAAGCAGGACGCTGAACTTAACAAAGGCAAGCAAAGGTACTAAGAGTGGCATTAACTAAAGACCTCACACTTCTTCTTGGTATTGAAGCAACTCAAAACATTGTAGAGCAGTTCGGTCTTGCAAACGAGCAAATACAAAAACTTCGTAATTATTTTGGTCTTGCCGGAGATGCGGCGGAACAATCCGGAACAATTATGACGACGGCGCTTAATGATGTTGAAATAGCTGGAGGACTTGCAAATGTACAACAACAAGAACTTATTACTGCTCAAGAACGTCTTAATACAGTAACTGCAGAGTTCAAAACAATTTCAGAGCAAGCATCACAAGGCGACATAGCAGCTAAAGAAGCGCAAATTGCTGTGTCTAAAGAGTACATGGCTACTCTTCAAATGGTTAACAAAGCAGAACTTGATGCCGCTGCTGCCACAAAAGTCCACACCGATGCATTAAACTTACAAGCGCAAGCAGAAGGCGTAGGTGGAGGAACATCAACTGTAGATAAATTAAACTCAATTGGTCCAAAAGCAGCAATTGTTACTGCTGCAATTATTGGTATTGGTTATGAATCAGCAAAAGCAGCGGCAGAATACCAACAATCTGTAATTAAAATTGCTAATAGTGCTAATCTTCCAATGGAAGCGGCAGACAAAATAGGTCAATCTTTCTTGAACATGTCAGAAAGTTCTATTTTTAGTGCTCAAACAATTGCAAGTTCTTACGGTTCCGTTGCTGGTCAATTAAGTACACTTACAAAACACACACTAACTGCTAAAGACGCCGTAGATTTTATGAAAGTTGCTGCTGAAGGCGCAGCAGCATCTGGGCAGCCTCTTGCAACGGTCACAACTAACCTTGCAAAAATTATGCAACAGTATCAATTAAATGTGAAAGATGCTGCCACTGCTGAAAGCGAACTTTATAACGTAGGCCGTCTTACTGGTCAAGGAATGTCTGCGGTCACACAACAGATAACTCGTATGAAGGGTCAATTAGGAATTCTTGCTCCAAGCATTAAAGATACAACTTCTTTGATGCTAGACATGACTGAGCATGGAATGAACCCAAAGAGGTCATCGCAAGCTCTTAATAGTATGCTTAACACATTGCTAAAAACAGGTAGAGCGACGGTGCCAACAGTAGGAGAAATCAATAACGCTATTAAGTCACTTCCATCTTCATTACAAGCAATGGCTACTGCATATACTCACGGTAGTATGAGTGCAGCAGCATTTGATGCGCAAATAAAATCATATTCTAAGACCAGTCCTGCATACGCAGGATACTTAAAGTCAATTAAAACACTTATTACTCAAAGTGGTGAGTCCGTAAAAACACTTAATGCATTAAAACTCACTCCTGTACAAAATGAATTAGCGCAATTAAATGTAAAACTGTTTGACTCAAGTGGAAAGTTTGTCGGCATTAAAGGAGTTATTGAACAAGTAGGGCCAAAACTTGCTGCAATGAAAAACCAGTCTGACCAACTTCGTATTGCAACAATTCTTTTCGGTACTCAAGCAAAAGCTCTTCTTCCAACAATTCTTGCTGGAGGCGCCGGGTACGACAAAGCAGCTAAATCAATTGAAAATCAAAAAGCAATTCAAGAAGCTGCTAGAAAAGCTAATAGTACTTACGAAGCTTCAATGACAAAAATGCATAATGCAATTACTGCGGTGCGCATTGAACTTGGAAATGCGTTTCTTCCAATTATGGAAAAAATTGTTGGAAGCATTGCCGCTGTCTTAAAGCCAGTTGCTGATTTTGTTGGGAAAAACAAAGATTTAGTAAAAGTTGTTATGGAAGTTGTTGGAGGTATTGGTCTTTTTGTAACTATAATGTGGGCTGGCAATAAAGTAGTAGGAGCAACAACAACTGCATTTAAGAATTTAGGAGATGGCTTTAAAGCAGTTTCTGACGGAGTCAGAAAAGTTATTGGAAAAATAACTGAGCAGATTTCAATGAATGAAGCTCTTGTTGTTTCTAACGGAGAAGTAGAGGTTGCACAAGATACTATGGCGGCAAACACTGCTATTGTAGATACTGCGCTTGGAGGAGAAACAATTGCTGCTGGAGCAGCAGAAACTGCAAATGTAGGACTTGCCGCATCTATTTGGGCTGTTACTTGGCCAATTCTTGCAGTGATTGCCGTTATAGCACTCGTAGTACTTGCAGTGTACGAATTAGTAAAACACTGGACAACTGTTTGGGGAGTAATTAAAACAGTTGCAAAAGACGTTGCAGATTTCTTTGTAAAAATATGGGATGATGCATGGAAGCTTCTTAAGCCTATTTTTGATTTAATTGTTGCAGTTGTGAAAATTGCAATGGTTGCACTTGGAATTCTTTTATTACCACTTATTGCTACAATTGCACTTATTGTTGCAGGAATTACACTTCTTTGGGAAGTATGGAAAAAGATTTGGGAAGCCATCGGTCCTTCTGTTGAAAAAGCAGTTGGGACGGTGCTTAGCGCACTTGGTAAAATTCTTAGTTTCTTTGGCTCGCTTGGTTCAAAAATTCTTAGCTTTCTAGGCGGAGTATTAAGCGACATGGTTTCTTTTGGAACTAACATTATTGAAAGTATTGCAAAAGGAATAACAAATGCAGCATCAAAAGTTTGGGATGCATTTAAGACAGTCTTAAATAAAATACCTGGATTAAATACGGTTGTCAATTTTGTAGGAAAACTATGGCCTTTCCACACAGGTGGAGTTGTGCAAGGGTACCCTGGACAAGAAGTGCCAGCGCTTCTTCAAGCTGGAGAAACTGTTCTTACTCCAAACCAAATGAAAAATCTTACAAATAAAAAAGTAGTTTCTCCAGTATATTCAAGCACTGGCGGTTCAAAAGGCGGAACAACTATTGTAAATGTCAATGTAAGTGGAGCAGTGTACGGTTCTCTTAACGACTTCTCAAATGCTCTTGGTAAGCACCTTAATTCTACGGTACTTCCACAGGCTGGTGTAGTTCTTACACACTAATGACTGCCACTCTTGCTCCGCAGCTTTCGTGTTTTATCACACCTCCTAACAGCGCAACAGTTGATTATGGACACTATCTTGCATATCAAGGTGGAAAAAATGGCATATCAGTATCACAAAACTTTGGTCGTCAAGGCGACACGGCTACAATTTCTATTGTTGATGCAAACTATTCAACCGGAGTTCCACCAAACTTAAAAGTTTCTCCAAGTTTTGTTTTTCCATCGTTTTCAGTAGTAAAACTTTTTGACCAAACTGCGTACAATTATTATCTTGGTCAAGGAGCACTTCCTCAAGATGCTGATGATAATGCTACTCTTTTTTATGGATATGTTCAGACGCAAACACTTTACATAAACTCTCCTACAGAAGCAGAATGGACTTTAAGTTGTGTAGACTTTAGTGGATATGCTAATGCTGCAATTGTTCAAGGAACATTTGAAGGTATTTCAATGGGAAATGCAGTTGTTGATTTAGTTAAAAAAGCAAATTGTGGAATTAACGCATCTCTTGTTAGCGATGGAGGATTTGTTGAACCTGGACCTATTCTTCCACGTACTGTTATTCATTATCAAAACTTGACTTCTGCTCTTCAAAAAGTATCAAAAATGGCTTCTTCTCAAAGTGCTTACGGTTGGTATGTAGATAGTCAATTAAATCTTCATTATTACGACCAGCAACAAGCATATGATTCTGGAGTTGTTGTCACAGACAAGCCTACTGTTGAAGGATATCTTTCTTATTACGAATGTCACATAGACCAAGGAGCAGGACTTCAATACGAGTTTGACGGTAGTTCTGTCTATAATCGAGCACTTGTTGTTGGCGGTTCAATTACTCACTCAACAACTTTAAAGAAACCGCCTACTGATTCTTACGTTGGAGACGGTCAAACTTCAAGTTGGCGTCTTTCTTATGTTCCAGATACTTCAGCAAGAGCAGTCACAACTCAAACTCTAAAAAAGACAGTTCTTCCAGCAATCACTGTTAATGGCGTGCAACAAAGTATATCTATTTTTGATGGAATAACTCCAGTCACAGATAAATGGACAATTGCTCAAAATAACGATGGAACTTGGTCTTTAAAAGTTACGCCTAATTATGGCACAATTCCAACCACTGGTTCTGTGATTCATTTGTGGTATAGATATCGTTCAACTATTACCGCACAAGCAGATTTAAAGCAGTCCCAGAATGCAATTGGAGGGCTCAATAAAGGCATATTTGCAATTGTTGTCAACCAGCAATCAATTAGTACTACTGCTGGAGCATATCAAAGAGCAACAAGAGAACTTGCAGAATACGGTCACCCGCAAGAAAAAATTGTTTTTACAACAAATGAAGAATGGATTGGACTTTGGAGAGCAGGTCAACTATTTATATTAGATAGCAGTCTTCTTCTTGACTCGCAAAGAAACTTTGCTCCAGGTTTATACGCTCAATACATGATTACTCAACAAACAATAAATGTTACTCAAGGTGGGTACAGAAAATGCTCTGTGACAGGGATTAGAGTGCTGCACTAATGGCTATAATTTCAATAAATGCTTCTTTGTCACTTTCATTTTCAACATCTGGTTTTACAGCATTGCAACCAAACTCTCCAGTTCAGTACTACACTCCAGCAACTGGCCAAAGAGCGTACACAATTGCTGATGCAATTGGCGCACTTAATGACCAAATAAACTCAAATACAGACCCTACAGTTGCTGCAGACTCTCCTGATGTGCTGTATACTTTTCAAACATCTTCAGACGGTATGATTATGATGGATAATATTGTTATTACTGCTAGAACTAATTTAGCTACTTATAATGATGGAACTACTTACATACAAGGTGCATGGCAATGAACGCAGGACTAAACTTCCACGGAAAACTTAAAGTAGAGACATTTGATGGCAAGATACGAACTGGTATGTGGGAGGAAGACAATACTATTTGTACTGCTGGACTTTCTGACGTTGCTGCTGCAATAGCATATCTTGGAGTGCAAGATATTGCCGCAGACATTGGAACTTCTCCTTACATAATTACTCCAATTTACGGTGCAATTGGCATTGGAGATGTGTACACAATTCCACCAGCCATTTCAGACACGCAACTTAAACAAGAACTTAGTCGTACTACTGCATCTGCTTCTGGATACATTTCAGCAGTAGGTTCAAATCCAGGACAAGCTGTATGGCAATTTCAATTTCCAATAAATAATTCAAATACTGACTATGTTTTAACTGAAGCTGGAGTTTTTGTTCTTGCTGAAAACCAAGCAAACTCAGGAGATATGCTAGACCATGCAGCATTTAATCCTACAGTTACTTGGCCAGTCGGACAAAGTTTAGTTCTTTCTCTTCAACTTTCTCTTTACGCGGTGGCTTGGTAATGACTACTCCTTCATGGTCTTCAGCAACTGCTGGCCAAGCTACTCTTTCTGGACAAGTTAATCAATTTCTTTCGGTTCACAATGCAACATTTACGTACGCCGGCTCTCTTATCAATACTGTTACGGCTGCCAGTCAAACAGATTCTTTAGGAACAAATGGACAACTTTCCTATAGATTTGAGACTTCAAATGTTGGAAGTTCACTTAATCTAGGATGGATTGCAGTTGCACTTGGAACAACAAATGCCGGATGTGACGTTTACGTAACTCTTCAAGGAGATACTGGAGGAGGACCTGACGGTGTAGTGTATGCTTCTTGTTACATTCCAGCAGAATGGCTACCAAGTGGCGGGCAAAATACAATCCCAACTACTGGATTCCCATTAAACTATTCAATGTCTTCGTACACGTATTACAACATTGTTTTTACTCCAGTTTCAACTGCTCCTTGCATTGTTCCAAGCATTAATGACGTAGTTCTTACTCATTCAACCGATTCTACTGGAGCATATACGTACAACGGTACTGGTTGGACATCTCACAGTTACGGCTACGCAATTCGTATGTATTCAACTCTTCAAACTGCAATTGCAAGTACTTCAAATCTTACAAATGTTTATGAAGGTAACGGCGCTCTACATAAAAGATACCAATACAATGGAAATAATTTAATTAGCTCAGTGCAAGAATGGGCAGCAAAATATCCTTCTGCTCCTTTCAATCTTCTTTGCAGAGATGATGCAAGTTTTGAAAGTAGCATTGGAACGTTTACTGCAACTGGAGGAAGTGTAGCCACTTCAACAACACTTGCGTACAATGGAACGCATTCTGCTGAACTAACTATTTCTGGAACTCCTTCTTCTGCAAAAATTAGCACCGCGCTTACTAACACATCAACTGGAATTCAATACATTCCAGTAACATCAGGTTCACACTATTCTGCTGTTGCGTATGTTGCACCAGCAAGTACTTTAAGAAACATTAGAGTTGACATTGAATGGTACACAGGAGCGCAAGTTCTTATTACAACTTCTCAAGGAACTCTTACCGCTGAGACTTCTGCAAATACATTTACTCCAACTTACAATGCCAATGCTCTTGCGCCAGCAAATGCTGTTCTCGCAAAAATTATTGTTAATGTGCTTCCAGCAACTGGTAATCTTGCAAATGGAGAAATACATTACATTGATGCAATTGGGATGTTTGCAAACTCTAATACTGTATGGTCTTATCCAGGTGCTGGTATTTCTTCAACAATTTCACTTTCTTATAATGCGGCAAATGCCCCGATTTCTGCGTCATAATGCCTACATTAAATACTTGGCATTCAGTACCGCAAACTAACGGTATAAGTTCTACAGACATAAATCAAGAACTTTCTGTTCACACATTAGTTTCTTCTTATTCTGACGGCACAATACCAAGATTCACTACTTCAACATCTGGAGTAACAATGGGATTTGGTGGGCCATTTGCAAATACTTCTTTTTCAGGATGGGCTCAAATAGATGGAATAACAAACTTTTCTATTGCGCAATCTCTTGATGGAATCAACGTATTTAGTGGTTCTCGTCTTAGAATTCCAATTTCATATTTACAACTTGCTACAAATAGCAATGCAACTATGAATAACTATTCTTCATCTTGTGATGTCACCGTATCTCTTCAAGGTTCTACTTCATCTGGTGGTCATTATTATCCTGACGGTGTAAGTTCTTATTCTTTGACAATTCCAAAAGAAATACTTAATGCACTTCCATCTTCAAACTGGACTGATGGAAATGAGTATCTTCCAGGGCCGTTTTATTCAATGAATAGTTCGATGATTCCTTCTGCGTCACTTACAACTACAACTTTTCATAGCGTTACTATTACTTCTTCAACAATAACTTCATTTACTTCTAATGATGGAATTATTAGCGTTGTTGACATTGCTAACTTTTCTACACTCGGTGGAAATGCAATCTTATTTGATGGTTCTAATTCAACTACTATTTCATACACAAGTGTTGATGCAGTAAACAATTATCTTTTAGGATGTCAATTTGTATTTGGAAACACTGGAGTCTATCCGGTTGGTTCTTTTATTTCTTTAACAACTTCAACTGACGCGCAATTTGTAAATGCATCCACTTATGTTGTAGTTACTAACATCACATCTTCAAATTCAACTGCTGCAATAAATGCAGCATCTACTTCAAATACTGGAGTAGTTACAACAAATGATGTTTATTTTGCAGAGTATCTTACTGGAGAAGTCGGGCTTTGGTCAAAAGGCGCTCCTCTTCCAGAATACAAAGTTGCTATTACATTTGCTCCTTCTTGTTCTGTTTTATATGCAATAGGACCATCTGGAACTCTTTATTCTGCTTCTTTTCCTCAAGACGGTACTATGGGAACATGGCAATCACTTCAACTTACATACAATAATAGCGGGACAATTCAAGGATTTTCTTTTCCTGCATTTAACCTTCTTTCAACAGATGTCACTCCTTCTCTAAGTGTAGTAACTATTGACTCAATTGATTATTTGTTTATTTTTGGCGGTGTTTCTAATGGGCAAGAAATATATAACGGATACTATGCAATACTAGATTCGTCCGGTGTTCTTTCTTCTTTAAGTCCAACACCACAACTTCCATGCGACACGGGCCAAGGAAGACCATTTCAACGTTCAAGTCTTTGTAGTTTTAGTGTTGGAAATCTTGTGTATGTAAGAGACACAACTGACATGGGATTTCTTACTCTTTATTGCATGGCAACATGGATTGATGGTAATAGCGTTTTTCAAGTTGGGTCTTGGCAAAATGTTATAGCGCAGTACTACAACCCGTTGTTTAGCGATGCAGATGTAGAAGGATTTGTTGACGAATATCAACTAATTCTTGGAGTGCAAGGCAATAACATAATTACAAATACTTCAGTCATTGGTCTTAGTAAAGATGGTGCATGCACAAGTGATAACATAATGTCACTTGCCACTTTTTACGGTGGAGTTTCTGCTTACGATGCATTAACAAATGCTGTAGTTTTTCTTAATGATGATGGAACGCTATCACTTCTTTCAAGTTATGGATTTGCATCATTTATTTATCCTTCAACATGGATTGACATTCCTCTTCCTTCAAATGTAACTGGAAAATTCTTAGTATTAACTGAATCTGGCGGTACAAGAACTAATTTTGGAGTTAACATTGCTCTTCAAGATACTCGTGTTTATGTTCCAGATTCAGATGAATCTCCTTCTTTAACGTACACGTTCCCACCGTATGTTGTGCAAACAGTTAATGGCTGGTCTTCTAACACAAATAACCAAATGCTTTCATTAGTTCTTTTTTCTGCTACAAATTCGCCATTCCCAAACTTTATGGGATTTGTTGAAGATAACATTGCAAGATGGTCTACAGTAAAGTATACAAATCCATGCGGAGCAATTCAATACATTGCTGATGTAACATATGACCCAACTGGAAAAAACACAACATCATCTTTAACTTCTCATTTTTATGACGGTATTGCTGGATTAAACAACCAGCCAATGATGATACTTACTTCAACAATGGAACTTTCATAATGGATGTAAGAACTCTTTATCTACTTACAAAAAACGTACCTGTTAACCAGCCAGTAGCTCGAGTGCATACAACAAGTGCGCAACTAATTTCAACTACTCTTTCTCCTACTTGGAATGCCACGGATTTTGCAACAAACGGAATGATTGCTGCAACATCTGGGATTACCGTGCCTTTTCAAGGTTACTATCTTGTGCAAGCATTAGCAACATTTAGTTCGAGTTCTAGCTCTACTTATTCTGGGCCTGCTTCAGGTTCGTTTGGTAGAATAGACTTAATTGTGAATGGAATAAACTATAGTCAAGGAACGGCAATTGCTCAATCAGCATCTAATTCTTTATACACAAGTGCAGCAGCAGATTTAGTGTACGTCCCACAAGGAGGAGTTGTTAAAGCTTTAGTTACTGCTTCATCTGGCGGTTCTATTTATTTATGGACTGCTGGAGTTTCAGACACGGCTTCTTCTTACTTATCTTTAACGTACGTTTGCTCGTAGAAAATATTTATGGACGCTGAACTTTCTTATCTTTTATTTAATCAAGAAAATCTTAGAATACCTGCAGGCCGTATTGCTCTTTATGGTTCTCAACTCATCACAAATAGTGCAACTAATATCGGCGTGTTTTCAATTTCTGCGCTTGAAAATGCTTCAACTGTAACTCTTACAACTCAGTCTTCTCACGGACTTGTTCCCGGAGAAGTTGTCACTATTGCAAATAACTTAACAAACTCTTCAATTGCAACTATTATTGGAGATGGTACAACAGCAATTGTCACTACAACTACGCCTCATGTTCTACAAGACAATGCAGCAGTTACAATTGCAAATAATACAGTTAATCTTTCAGGTGCTTCAATTGTTGGAGATGGCTCAACAGCCACTGTCACCACAACTACAAATCATGGATTTGTAACTGGTAACACCGCAAGCATTTCTTATAATCTTCCTGCTATTTCTTCTGGTATTGTTGACATTAGTGGAGACGGAAGCGCAGTCACAGTCAATACTTCTTCACCGCACACATTAACTGTTGGAGAAAATGTTACCGTGTATGTTCCTTCTGGCTCAGGTTCAATTTCTTCAATTACTCCAAACACTCCGTCATCTGGCAATGCTTTAGTTGTTACTTCAAACGCACCAACAACAGCAGTCACAGTGACAATTGCAGGAGGGTCCGCTGGATACAGCATTATTTATCAAGGAACTGTGCCAGGAATTACTACTTCTGGAAACACAGGAACTACTACTGCAACTGTTGTTGTAGATGCAGCAACTCTTCCGTATGGCGCATCAACTGGAAATACAGTTAACATTTCTGGTGTCTCAACATCAGGTAATCTTTCAGAAATTGTTGGAAGTCCTGTTACAGGTTTTACTGTATGGTACTACACACAACATGACCATGGTTTAGTTCCAGGCAGTAGTTTTACTGTTAATGGTCTCACCGGTACAAATTCTAAATACAACGGAACATGGACTGTTGATTCATGTCCGTCTTCAACAATTGTTCAAGTTCGTACTGCATTCAGTTCTTTTGATGCTTTTTTAACATCGGCAACTTGGAGTGGAAACTCTGGATTTAATGGAAATCAAATTGTCACAAGTACAGGCACAGTAGTAATTGGAAGTAAAACATATCCAACATTTAGTTTTTCCACAACTTGTTATTTTAGAACTACTAATCATTCCACTATGTCTATTGGATACGTTGGAACTCAAGCTTCTCCTTACGGCGGAACATACACAATAACTCCTATTTCATCAACTTCATTTTCTATTCCTTCAACTCAAACGCAAATTGCTTACGGTGGGACATGGTCTTACGGAACTGGATTTAGTGGCACATACGCAATTACAACTGTGCCAACAAGTCTTTCACTTACGTATGCTAGCACTATTGCAAGTTCCGCATCTGGAGGAAATGTTTCTGGAGTATCAGGATTCACAGTAACTGGAGCAAACATTACAGTAAATGATTCTTTAAACTTCACGTATGATTCTTCAATCGATACAAGCCAAACACCAGTTGTAGGATTTAATGTTACTGGACTATCTGGATTTAATGGGTTGCAAACTGGAATTTCATACATTGATGGCTATAATTTTTCTTACTTAAACTCTGCAAATGCAACTATTGCAGGCGGAAACATTAGTTCTCTTTCTGGATTTAACAACTCTCCAGTAACAGTTCTTTCTGTGCCAAGTCCTGCTACTTTTACTTACGAAAATCAACTTGCTGGGACTTCACTTCCTTATGTGTTTGGAAACACATTTAGTACTGGCACAGTTACAACATATGATACTGCGTATACAGGAGTCACACAAACAGAAATAACTTGGAGCCAACCAGCAGTTTTTTGTGTAAATGGAATGATTGCAAGTGGTGACGGATTTACAGTGCCTAAAACTGGTTGGTACAAAGTTATTGGAAGAGCAGAATTAAGTTCTACAAGTTCAATTTCTTACGGAAACTTAACTTCAGGTTCTTATGCTTATATGGATATTTATGCTAATGATACTTTGATTGCAAGAAGTAACCAAATTAACCAGCAAACTACAGCATTGGAATACGGAGTTCTTGTTTCTGACCTTGTGTACCTTACGCAAAATGAATCAGTGACGGCTGTAATTACTGCTTACGCAACAACAAATAGTGGTCAAGTTTATGCTTGGGGAAACGGAACCACTGGGCTCCCTAATTTGACTTATTTATCAATTGTGTATGTGAGTCCTTAGGAGATTATGGAAGCAGAACTCTACTATCTTTCTAGTACAATAAAACCAAAAGCAGGGCAACCACTTGCTCGTGTTTCTTACGTTTATGCAACAACTATTTCTGGAACGACGGTGGTTCCTTGGAATGTAACAACTGAAGTTGCAAATGGAGCAACCGCATCTGCATCAGGAATTGTCGTGCCAACTTCTGGTTATTATCAAGTGTCTGGCGCAATAACTTTTGGCGCAACTGGAACTGCTCCGTATGTAAGTCCATCGGCAGGCACATACGGACAAGCAGTTATTACACTTGGTGGAACAATAAAAGCTAAAGGAACAACAGTTCAAACAATTGCAACAGTAAATGGATACACAAGTGTAGTTTCTGACATTGTGCATCTTTCTGCTAACAGTACTCCGGTCACGCTTTCTGCAATTGCATCAAATGGTCTTTACATTTATGGAATTCAAGATTCACTTGCCACAACTGGAACTTTTCTTACGTATATGTCAGTAGTATTAGTGAGTGCGCAATAAAGGTAAGTTATGAGTAACATTCCACAAACAAATACAAAAGGACTTTACTTAACGTCAACCGGTAAAGGTTCAGATGCAGTGTGGACGCCGGTTTCTTCTGTTGGAGGAGGAGGAAGTTCAGGCATTACAGCACTTACTGGAGATGTTACTGCAACTGGCAGTGGCGCAGTTTCTGCTCACGTTGTAAAAATTAACGGTTCTCCACTCGGAACTACTACAGGAGCAACTGTAGGTTATGTTCTTGCATGGGATGGAACTGCATGGTCTCCTTCTTCTGGAGGAACTGGAAACGCAACACAAATTCAAGGTAAAGCAGTCTCAGCAACGGCGCCTACTGATGCTCAAATTCTTATTTATAACAACTCAACTTCAACATGGACTCCGCAATCTCTTTTATTTGATGTCACAACAACTAACACAGGAGTAACTACTGTAAATGCACTTCAAGGATACCCATTAAATGTTACTGGGTATTCTGCTCCTTCAAATGGAAGTCTTCTTGGGTACAGCACTACAAGTTTTACATGGTCTCCTTTTGCAGCACCAACTGCCGCTGGACAAATGCTTTATTGGAATAGTGCCAGTTGGATTCAAACAGCAACACCTGGAACCGGACAAGTACTAGTTTGGAATGGCAGTTCTTACACAGCGCAAACAGTTCTTACAACTTCATCAACTGCAACCGGCGACCTTGCAAGTAGTCTTTATTCAAACTTGACAGTTAATAAACTTCAAGGATACACATTAAATGTTACAGGAAGTAACGCGCCTTCAAATGGAAGTCTTCTTGGTTATAGTACTACAAGTTTTTCTTGGTCTCCTTTTGCGGCGCCGACTGCTGCAGGGCAGATGCTTTATTGGAACACTGCTGGGTGGGTGCAAACGGCAACGCCTGGAACCGGACAAATACTTCAATGGAACGGAAGTTCATATATTGCAGTAACACCTGTAGTTTCAGGAACTACTGCTGCCGGTGACTTAACTGGTACATACCCTAACCCAACAATTGCAAAATTGCAAGGCAATACATTAAACCTTACTACTATATCAAATGGAAACTTTCTTTATTATTCCACATATGCAGGCACTAATGCAATTATCTCTACAGGAGCTCCAACTGGCAACGGCTCAGTTATGTATTGGAATGGAGGTTTCTGGACTTCTAGTGTTTCTCTATCAAATGGACAAATACTTCAATGGAACGGAAGTTCATACACGGCTGTAACTCCAATTCTTTCTGGAAGTTCTGCTGGTGGAAACTTAACTGGAACATACCCAAATCCAACGGTTGCCAAGATTAACGGCTCGCCTTTGGGAACAACTACTGGTGCAACTACCGGATACGTTCTTACATGGAACGGTACGGCTTGGGCTCCAGCTGCGGCATCACCATCAGGTGCAGCTGGTGGTGACCTTTCAGGAACTTACCCAAATCCAACGGTTGCCAAGATTCAAGGTATGGCTGTTAGCGGAACCACAAGTCCGTCTAACGGAAGCCTTATGTATTGGGATAACCTTTCTCAGCAATGGCTTTTTACAAACATGAGTTCAACTCCTGGATTTGGCTCTATTGGTAATGGTTCAATTCTTTATTGGGATGGCGGTAAATACACTTTTACACCTTCGCCTAACGGTGGTGGAAACGGTGCGGTTCAATGGAATGATTCTCTAAAAAAATACACAATCGTCGCCATTGCAGGTTCTACGCCAAACAATGATGCGTGGAGTGCAAATCCTCAATCAACAGCCCTTCCGGTGGGAACTTCCCCAGTAGCAATTAACAGTGTTGTTTTTAATACAGATACATACGTTTATTCAAAGTTTTTAATTACTTTTTCTATGGGTCAAGCAAATGCTCAATCTGCTTCCGCAACTCTTTCTGTAAACATTATTGAAGGGCCAAGTAACGCCCTTGTTGCAAACTTTGCGATTGGTCAAGCATTAACAACCACTAGAAATACTTATTCAGGGTCGCTTGTTTATGTGCCACTTTCACCAGTAGTAACAAATTCAACAATGACAATGAGATGCAACTGGAACACAGGAACTGGTCAAATAAACTT
>Ga0214175_1000061_pt1 | contig 42362 bp, 31 predicted proteins | sample TroBogEpilimnion_17_FD_153013 | JGI IMG/M metagenome (GOLD analysis project Ga0214175, IMG submission 153013) | Freshwater microbial communities from Trout Bog Lake, WI - 09AUG2007 epilimnion | ecosystem: Environmental > Aquatic > Freshwater > Lake > Epilimnion/Euphotic zone | place: Trout Bog...
CCAGCTGCATCGGCTACTCCAGCTGCATCGGCTACTCCAGCTGCATCGGCTACTCCAGCTGCATCGGCTACTCCAGCGGCTGATGCATCTGCTACTCCAGCGGCTGATGCATCTGCTACTCCAGCGACATCATAAACTTAGTGTTTGTGTGTTTTGTTTGTGTTTTTGTTTTATTTTTCATTTCTTTTCTAGTGAAATAGTAATGGTAGATATAAAAGATTTTATAAAAGAATTTAAAGAGAAACATTTTAAGTTATCTGAAATATTAGCAGTCATTGCTATTACTGTAATCGTTTGCATACTTATACAATTATATCAAGGTTTTATTGTTAGAAAAGCTGTAATTAAAGATTCATATTGTTATAATAACAAAAATAATCCTATTACAAATACTTCTGTTCAAGTGCAAAATTTAGATGGTGTTCAATTATATTCCGTTACTTATGATTTACCTAATAAAGATGTAGCTATAAATTGTACATGTCCCACTGGAGATGTGGTAAATAAATTTGAAAATATTAAAATATATAATTATCAAACACATTCTGCTGATTCAGCATCAAAATATTGCAATTGTAATTCACAATATGGTGTACCAAATGTAACCATATTTGACGAAAATAAATTAAACGGCTTTTTAGATAGTATATTAGGGTATATTCGTAAATGTTTAAATACATCATCAGATAACATAAATATAACTCAAATTTCAATAGATTCGGTTATTGGAGAAACTACCAGTTCTAATCAAACTATAACTATCCCAATAAATTATAATTATGAATCAGCATCAATTAGCACTGATGATATCAATACTTTAAATACATGTTTGGGTAATTTAAACAATATTCAAGCATATATGCAAAATACACAATTTGCTAACGATGATATACATATAACAAGCAGTCCGGTCAATAATAATAGCTCAAGTACAATCAGCGTTACATATACTTTAAAAGGCTATGTATTAGAAGATGAATATACTACTCAATTCATGTATAGTGGTGATCCAGATGCTATACGATTTATGAAAAATAATGATACATATTTGTTTGATAGAAATTTAGATATGTAGTTATATAATTATATTGTGAGACCAGAAAGCATATCTTCGAGTTGTTTCTTTTGGTCAGTATTTAATGATTTTTTTGGATTTGGATACTTAATAGTAAATGAAAGTATCAAATTAGATTGTGTCGTCATACCTTTACCAGATACGGTATATTGTTTACCAGGGTCTATAATACCAAATGTATCAATGTTCATTTTAATTTCGCCGCCAAAATGTGGTATTGTTATTTCTTTACCAATTACTGATTCGATGAACGTGATTGTTAATTTATAAATGAGGTCATTATTTTGGCGTGAGAAATTCTTATCTTCGTCTATAAGGATTTGAAGAATTAAATCGCCTGGTGTTTCGCGACTGGATTGTATTTGTTCGCCAAGTCCAACGAGACGTATTTGGTGTCCATGGCTTACAGCTTTAGGAATATCTATATCTTGTTTTTTCTCTTCTGTATATACACATTTACCTTGGCATTCGCTGCAATCTTTACGGGCATTCGACATTGACCCTGTGCCGTTACACTTTCCACATGGACGTTGGATCATTTGCGTGAAGATAGCTACACGATGCATTTCCGTTATCATGCCGACACCTTGGCAATCTCCGCAAGTTATTTTGCATTTGCAGCATGTCTTTGTAAGAATAAGTTTAATAGACTTACGTATACCGTGGAAGGCTTCGGCAAGAGATATATGAATTGGATGTGTATTATCAGATCTTCTAATATCTTGGCGATTTTGGTTTTGATGCATATTATGATGCATGTTCATGTTGAAATGGAAACCACCAAAAGGATCATGGTGTGGCATACCACCTCCGCCACCAAACATTTGCGCAAAAATATCATGCGGATTCATACCTCCGGGCATACCGCCACCACCTTGCATACCACCATTTTCGAGTCCAGCATCTCCTATTTGATTATATTGCGCTCTTTTACCATCATCACTTAAGATTTCATATGCTGCAGATATTTCTTTAAATTTCGTTTCATCCCCTCCTTTATCAGGGTGATGTTGCACTGCCAATTTTTTATAAGCTTTGCGTATTTCATCAGGTGAAGCATCTTTCGATACACCTAGCGCATTGTATAATTTCATTAATAATTATTTTAATCTATAAAAATATATCTGATGGAAATCCTTATATAGTTGTGGTAAAATATAGGAGGTCTAAAAATAAATGACAAAAACTCATTTTATTCACTTCAACAGGATTCTGTTTACTCTATCGAAGTGTTCACCTATTTTGTAGTCACGATCTTTTAATTTTCGGAGTCGCTCTTCTTCTTTCATGTTTTCTAGTTCTTTTTGACGAGCTAAATATCTGAGTTCTTCTTCTGTTTGTGGTTTCTTTATCATTCTGTCACGAGATTTTTCATATTCTGATACTGATTTGTATTCTTTACGCACTTTCATTGTTGCTGGATCAACCAAACGACTTGTAGTATGTGCTACCATGTAGTCAGTATATTGTAAATTTTTTCTTTCACCAAGACCTTCATTCGTACTACTAAAGTCGGCTGGACGATCTCCGCCAAGTTCAGTATATTGTATTGTTTTTGCCAAAGGAAGTGCTTGAGGTTCTGAATATTTTGTTACCTGTTTTGTAGCTGCACCAGTATTTATTACAGTCTCATCAAATTTACGATTAAATGCATCTGAATTAAATTTATTAAAAGCCTTATTTATTTTAATGTCTTCACGTACCTTGGAAGATTGCGCCATCATATTTGCATAACCAACATTGTTACCATATTCGTCTTCTTCAAATCTGTTTTCTTCAAAAGCACGATTAAATCTATCTAAGAAATTGACATCATTTTTATTACCGGCGATGGTTGAAGGTTGTGCCGGATTACTTTTTGCATAGTCATTGTAGCTATTTTTTAAATCACCGTATTGTCTATTACCTTGGCGCGATTTATATTCTAAGGCTAAGGTTTTAAAAGCTGCACTTACTTTATTAAAAAGCACTTCAGAACCACCTTTATCAGGATGCACGAGTTTAGCGACTCTTTTATAAGCTGCTTTTAATTCTTCCCATTCAAAGTTTTTAGATAACCCAAATATTTCATACGGATCTATATCAGGAAGTGTAGTAGCTGCCGGTAGTGTTGATGATTGTTGCGAATGCGGCGAATGCGGCGAATTAGTACTGGCGCCATTAGAAGAATTCAGCGAATCATAATATTTACTATATTTTTCATACGTTGCCGAGGAAGGATTATTCCCCATTTATATTTTCATTATAATTAATTTCTTGTATATTTAACACGTTTTGTATATACAGCAAATGTCATTGATATTTTATAGTCTTGCATATTAAATAAAGACCCGTCACTATTAAGTAAACTTACATTGAATTTACGTAAATTTCCTAATACTGGATTAAATATATGAGTATTTGGATCACATTCTAGTAATACACTTGAGGTATCTGTATGTGTTACACCTGTAGCTGATACGACAAAGTTAGCAAAAGCGGAACTTATCGATGAAGTACCTACTATCGCATGTTTATAATCATTGATTTGTAAATATATAGATGATGGTGTAAGATTAATGCTACCGCCATATATTGTATATGACACGAGTTTCATACCAAGTACATCACGGAATGCCGATTGATTTGCTTTTTCAAGATCTATGGTAAAATTATTTACATTTGGGTTTAAATTTGTATTTCTGTGATTGGAGTCAATAACAACAAGGTTTGTAACAATATGGTTATTTGTACTATAATCATACTTATCATTGTCAATATTCATATTTATTATAGTATCCTATATTACTATAACTATAATAATACTTTTATAATATTCGAAAGTTTAATTATAAAAAACTAAAATTTGATTTCTTTTTATTTTATTTTGCTAAAGATAAAACATGCCGCCAGTTGTTAAGAAGGTATGCAAAAATAACAATAAATGCTTCTATACTGGTAAGGAATCTTCGCCACTTGGTTTGGGATATTCTGCTTCTTCGGAAAATGTAGGGACGAAGAAAATTGGTAATGATGACACACAATGGATTGTTGGCATGAAAAATGGTGTACGTGTATGGGTAAGATGCCCGGTTGAACTTAATAAAGATGAACCTGTCTTGAAGAAAGCTGCTGCTGCAGCGGCACCAGCTCCTAAAGGCAAAAAAGTGGAAATTCAAGATGCAGATGATTCATCAGACAGTGAAAGTGAGAGCGAGAGTGAAAGCGACAGCGAGTCTGAGAATGAGAGCGAAGTTGCTAATACTGCTGCTGCTCCTGCTCCTCCCGTTAATAAAGTACAAGTACCTGATGAGAGCGAGAGCGAATCTGAAAGTGAGAGCGAGAGCGAGAGCGAATCTGAGAAAAAACCTGAGCCGGTCAAGAAAAAAGCACCTGCGGTGAAGAAGGCGGCACCGGCGGCAAAGCCTGTGAAAGAAAAAGAGAAGAAACCACCGGCTAAGAAGAAAACAGAAGCAGCTGTGGCGGAACCTGCAGCTGCTGCAGCAGAACCTGAAAAAAAGAAGAAACAATCTGACTATAACATATACATGGCATGGAAGATTAATGAAGTAACTAAAGAACATCCTGAATTGCCTCATATGAAGAAATTCGGGTTGGTTGCACAGGAATGGAGCAAATTAGGCGATAATCCTAAGCTCAAAGAAGCTGAGATGAAGAAAGCACGTGAATATAAGAAACCGTAAATATGCAGTCATAGGCTGCAGCTATGCGGCGATTTCAGCAATACTATCAAAATCTAATTTAATCATATCACGCCAATAAGCCTTTGATATTTTCCAGTATAATATACAGTCTTTGAGTATATCAGTATATGTTTCATTTTCTTCAATTTCTTGTATAATCGACAATGCTTCTTCCCAGTTTTCTACAATTATAAATGGTAAGGGTGCTATATTTTTTGGAAATACAAAATGATGATATGATGGATTATATTTTATATGTCCATCCATATTCGCTAAAACAATTGGAATCGCACCAGCTTCGAGTGCTTCATACAATCTTGAACATTCCATTATAATCTTTCCCGGAGGACAAAGTACAAATTTAGAGTCTTCAATGAGTTTAACATAGTCTTCCGTACTGAGTCCTTCAGAGGCATTAAACGTACCAGCAGGTGTTTCATGAACACGGTAATTATCGAAATTAAATTTAAATGTATTTATAGCACCAAAACGCTCAGGTCCATGTACGGCACCGGCAAAACTCCATGTATATTTTTTGGCATGTACAAAGTCTGATAATTTATCACTATGTATTAAATTAGATTCATCAGTATATATATCACTTAATATCTTATTTACATATTTACCAAATCCATTTTTGTAGCTACAAGGAAAGTTCGTTACTTTTTCATTCTCTACGTATTTCGGATGGACATAATTACGCCATATGAATTTACATAATGGATTATCAATTAGACAGTCCATTTTCGTTGTTAAAATCTCTTCACTCAAATATATTGCACCAAAAGTATGTTTCACTCTTTTTAATCTTTCTTCAAAATCATTCCAGAAACTGATGACAAATATACACGGCGTATCAGGATATTTATCATCCTTTTCACTTTCACTTACATAAACTGTATTCTTTGGCAATAAGTATTGTACCCATTCTCTTTCAAAGTCACATACATCTTCGTTCCATACACATAGATACATTGAAATTTAGATAGACCTTTGAAAGGTTTTAATAGCGTATTTCTTAAATAGTGTATACAACAGAGTAGTAAAATTTGATTTATGGTTCTTTATGATCTGCAATAAAGTAATTAAACATGGTATTAAATGATGAACAGTCTCTTATTTTCGAAAAAATAATGAATAAAGAAAACACTTTGATTACAGGAGGTGGTGGTGTAGGAAAATCATATTTAGTTAAATATATTATTGAATATGCTGAAAATAATTCTATTAAATATGGATTGACAGCTATGACTGGTTCTGCTGCGGTTATTGTTGGTGGTATGACAGTACATTCATATTTAGGGATTGGTATTGGTCGTGATTCAGCTGAATATATAGTACATAATAAGATATACAAAAATAAGAAACTTACGGAAAAGCTTACTAAACTGCAAATGCTTATCATTGATGAAATATCTATGTTAAATGATATACTCTTTACTAAAATATCGCGTATCTTGCAAATTATTAAAAATTGTGACGAGCCATTTGGTGGTGTTCAGATGATTCTTGTAGGAGACTTGTTTCAATTGCCGCCGATTGAGGGAAATTATTGTTTCCTGGCACATGATTGGGATGCATGTGGATTTTCAACGTTTCTCTTGCGACAGAATATGAGACAGAAAGATGATATGGAATTTGCCGAGATGTTAGAAAGACTGCGTTGGGGTAATTGTTCTGATGCAGATTACGCGGCATTATTGACATTGAAAAAAACAGCATTTCCTGAGGGTATAATTCCAACAAAATTGTTTTCGCGAAATAGTGACGTTAATGAAATGAATGTGGCGGAATTTAATAAACTTGTGGGAGATAGTAATGTTCTAGATAATAGTAGAAAGACACGAACATATTCTATAGAATATCCAACAAGTAAAGTGAAAAATGTAGCTACAAAGGCTTGGGTAAAAACGGTGAAAATGCCTGAGTCTATTACATTATGTATTGGGGCGCAAGTTATGGTGACAAAAAATATTGATATGGAAAGAGGTCTTATTAATGGCACCCGAGGAGTTGTTATAGGTTTTGGTGAAAAATCTGTGGATATTAAATTGATAAATGGAGATATTGCCACAATATTTTACCAGACATATAAAGCATGTGAAAATAAATTAATTGAATTCTCATATTGCCCACTGACTCTGGCATGGGCTATTTCAATTCATAAGTCACAAGGAAGTACATTGGACGCTTTAGAGATAGATTTGGGTAAGAATATATTCGCCCATGGACAGGCATATACGGCTCTATCAAGAGCGCGAAATATAAAAAGCATTAAACTCATATATATACATCCTACATCATTCAGGGCTTCACCAGCAGTAGTGGCATTTTATAATAATTTGTAATTGAATTGATTTGTAATGATTACTAATTAATATAAAAATACGCAAATTGCGCAAAATAAAAAATGATTTAAGTATTGGACTCTTTAGTAATGTAAAGATGACTGAAGTGATTAATGACAAAGCAAGACTAGATAAGAATACACTACTCATTGATACGAGTTATTATGTATTTTATCGCTATTTTGCCACATTGCGTTGGTATGGATTCCAAAACACAACGCCAAAAGACCTAGATCATTCAACACTCCATGAAAATGAAGAATTTGTCGATGCATATAAAAAACATATTCAACAAGATCTTGCTAAACTCCAAAAGAAATGGGAGATTGATAAGGAAAATATTATATTTGGCGTAGATTGTGCCAGGGCGGATATCTGGCGCATGGAAATCTTTCCAGATTACAAAGGTAGTCGCAAAGTTGCCTCATCATTTAATGGTAATATTTTTAACGTGTTTTATAAATATATTGAAGAACAAGGATATATGATTATATCTGGTAAGCATCTTGAAGCTGATGATGTAATTTATCTCATTGTTAAAACTATTAAACAACTGAATCCAAAACATAAAAAACTGGTTATTATTACGAATGATAACGATTATTTGCAAATTAAAGCTGATGGCGAAGATAATGTAGAAATTTATAACATGGTCGGTAAAGACATTGCAACTCGTATTGATGGTAAAGTAGCTGATTCTCTATTGAAAAAGATTCTTATTGGAGACGTAAGTGATAATATTATTAATGTATGTCCTAAAATGGGTGAAAAGACAGCACAAAAACTTATTGATATGAATGAAAATGAACGATCAGAATGGATTGATTCTAAAGGCTGTCGTAAGCAGTTTGAACTCAATAGAAAACTTATAGATATGAATTACATCCCGGCAGTCTATTCTGAGCCGCTAGTAAATTACCTCGTCAAATATTTCAACGGCGTGGATAAAGAGACACTGAATGGTGAGATTAATGGTGGCACAGGATGTGTTGTTACGAATGAATAATTATTGTGTGAATTGATTTTTATTTTTGTGATTTTTGTGTTTTTTATTTTTGTGTCTGTTTCTAGTTACAGTTATTTTTGACAAATTAAATTACTATTATATTATAATATAAATATGGTTAAATTATATAAACAGAGTAGTAATCGTAAAAATAAATTTATTGGTGGTATAGAAACTGAAAAATATTTTATAGAATGCAAACCTACACGAGATATTGAAAAATGGTTAACTCAAACAAATCCTATTGATATAAAAAAAGAAAGAGCGATTATTGAAGCTTTATTACAAGATGAACGATTTCAGAAAGATCTTAAAGTTATTGTTAAAATGAGTGAATCCAAAACAATTGAAAAGGAATATGATATTGCAAATAAATTAAAAAATATACCTGGATTTATATTATTTATTTGTAAAATGTCTTGTAAAGACAATTTAGATAGATATATTCATAAAAATATTAAAATTTGTTCACAAAATGATACAGATCATTTATATAATTTATTAATAATGCCATATATTTCAGGTGGTTCTATGAGAGTTTATAATTTTATAGATAAACCTGATAAACTTATATCTTGCTTATCTCAACTTATAGTATCATTATTTTTAGCATTTAAAGAACATGGATTTTTACATACAGATATACATTTAGATAATGTATTATTACGTAAAACAAAAAAAATAAATATAAAATATAATGATATAGAAATTAAATCAGAAGGATTACAAATATGTATAATGGATTTTGATTTATCATTTATAGGTGTAGATATTAAACAAAATATATCTCTATTTTATAAAGATATACAAAAGATATTTTATGAATTAGATTATAAAATGAAACTGGAATTTACAAATCAAAAAGAAATTATGAAATTAATAGAATTTAAAATAAATAATACAGCATCTACATTAAAATTAGATGTTAACGATATATTAGAACTTGTCAAAAATATTACTTATGTAAATAAGCAACCTGAACCTACACTTAAATATAATCCGAATATTTTTTAATTATTTACAATATGCTATAAAAAAATGAAATTGGCGGAAATGTCTTTCGCTTTTAAGTGGCGAAAACTATATAAGGATAAGAGTGAGTTCTTTAAATGGGTATCAAATGTGTACTGTGGAAAATGAAGACGAAATGTGGTCTCTCCTCAGTGAACTACGTGGCGATACTCCCCGAACTTCTGAAATAGATTCAGCAGCTGACTGTGATTTTTGCGAAAAATGTGCTGGATTTAATCTTATCATTGATGATGGTCAGAATATTTGCCTTGACTGTAATACTGTACAAAGTCGTATCATAGATGCGACGGCTGAATGGAGATATTATGGCGCTGATGATTCACGTGATGGTGACCCTACACGTTGTGGTATGCCTTCAAATGATTTACTGCCAAAATCTTCACTCGGTTCAATTATAGGAGGACGCAAAGGAGATAACAGAGATATGCGTCGTATCCGCATGTATCAGATGTGGAATTCTATGCCATATTGGGAAAGAACCTTGTATAATATTTTTGATAAATTGACAAATAACACAACAAATCAGGGGATACCTTCAAAGGTAATAGAGGATGCTAAGGTATTGTACAAAAAAGCCAGTGAAAAAAAAATTAGTAGGGGGGATAATAAGGATGGGTTGATAGCGTCTTGTATATATTATGCTTGTTTGATAAATAAATTGCCACGTTCACCGAAAGAGATTGCTCGTATGTTTCATATTGACCCAAATGTGTTGACAAAGGGTAATGCGAGATTTCAGATATTGTTGCAAATCAACGTTGATTCATCAAATCCTGATGATTATATAACACGCTTTGGATCGCGATTAAATATGAATTTTTCTGATATACAAAAATGTAAAGAGTTTGCGAAGAAGTTGGATGAATTGGAGATAGTCTCGGAAAATGCACCGACATCAGTTGCAGCGGGTGCGCTTTATTACTATTGTTCAAATAATGAATTGGACTTTACGAAAAAACAAATAGCTGACGCGGCAGAGGTCAGTGAAGTAACAATTACGAAATGTTATAAAAGACTTATTAAATATAAAGAGCTTTTTGAAAAAGATTAATTTGAACTGTTTGTCTTATGCTTTATATTTTTGTTTTTCTTTTACAAATTATATTATTATATAATATTATCTGTAGTATATTATAAAATGGATGCGATTGGTTTATCTTTATTAGTAAATTCTACTTTTAATAAAATAAACAAAACAGAAAAATTCGATAATGGCGCGACCACATCAACTTCAACGGCAACAACTGCGTCAACACCGGCTGCTGTATTACCAGCTGTAGGTACAAGCGTTTCTGCTCCAGGTGTAGGAACCATATCAACTCCAACTCCACAAGCTGCTGTAAGCAAATTTACAGCAGGTTCTATATTCGGCTTTATATTTATGTTCATATTTATCATAGTATTTGGTGCTTATGCTGCATATTTAAGCTGGAAATCAAATAGCCTTATAGAATGGGGTACTGGCTGGAAAATATTATTTTCCATTTTCGCCTTCATGGCTGGTTTCTCATATTTAATATCATATTTAATATACAAAGCAGACTTAGTAGCGTATATCAATCGCTCTAAAGGTTTATCAGCGTAAATGGCGGCGACTCCTAGAAGTCGTCGCGTTGCACTTTCGCCGACTTAAAAGTCGTCGCGTTGCACTTTCGCCGACTTAAAAGTCGTCGCGTTGCACTTTCGCCGACTTAAAAGTCGTCGTCCAAATTGGCTTTGAGTGTTTCTGACATGGCGCTTTGACCAGCTACAAATGATACTGGTTTGGCATATGATGCATTACGGACTTCAAAGAAACTCGCTTTGACATCACTTGCACTTTTTTCCATAAATTGGAATGGATTTGTTTTATTATATATCTTATTGTATCCAAGCATAAGAAGTAAACGGTCTGCAATATACATAATATATTCAGTCATGAGAAGTTCATTCATACCAATCATAGAACATGAGATTGATTCGGTAATAAATTCTTTTTCAATATCTACGGCTTCGCGGATCATAGACACAACTGTTTCTTCGGGGAGACGATTAGCTATCTTACTATACAGGAGACAAGCAAAGTCTGTGTGAATAGACTCATCACGGGCAATAAGCTGATTAGCAAAGCTGAGACCAGGAAGTACACCACGGTCACGTAACCAGAAAATCGCACAGAAACTGGCAGAGAAGAAAAGACCCTCTACAATGGCAAAGGCAATAAGACGCTGAGCGAATGTAGCTTCTTTGTCGTGAATCCATTTAATTGCCCAATCAGCTTTGAATTTAATTGCCGGGTAATTTTCTACCGCATTAAAGAGACGGTTCTTCTCATCTTCATCGCGAATATATGTGTCAATAAGGAGACTATATGTTTCCGAATGAATAGCCTCATTTGCATTTTGAATAGCATAGAAATTCTTTACTTCAGCAATAGGGATTTCATTAGAAAAACGTTGAGATAGATTCTCCATAACTATACCATCACTCGCCGCAAAAAACGCGAGAATATGATATATGAAATATTTTTCGTTGGCATTAAGTTTTTCAATATCGGCAAGGTCGAGAGCGAAATTAATCTCGTCAGCTACCCAGAAAGCTGAAATGAGTTTTTTATACATTTCATAGATATCTGGGTATTTGATGGGAAACATGACATACTTGTTTTTTGTTTCAGTAAGTATATCTTCAGCCTCTACATTTTGTTTTTGGTCCTGTTCTTGTTCTGATTGAGCCATTCTATTGCCTATATCTTTAGCAAGAAAAAGTAATGTCAAATTTTAGGCAAGTGCAATATATTATATACTTTATTTCTTATATCATGTTAAAGTTAACTTTAACGTTAACATTAACGTCTTGATTGTTGCTGTTGTTGTTTTTGTTCTTGTGCTTTACGTAATACACTTAAAAATTTGTTTTCTAATTGTGTATCTTCAAATACCATTTTATCTAATTCTAAATTTGCTACTATTGTTTTTAAATCTATGTTATCAAATGTAGCTACATTTGTGAATACACGTGGGAAATATTGATGTAAACGATAGGCATGTGCCGCACCGGCGAATATCACAATTTCTTTTGAGTTATTTGTTTGTGTTGTACTTTGTTTCGTAATATTTTTAATTACATTTTGATAAATATTTATATCAACTATAATACTGCTTAATTTTATAAGATTGTTTATTAACATATCTTTGATTTGTAATAGACCTTGAATTTCAAAACTTCTTACGTTATATAATATGGTAAGTTGTCTTCTTATAGTTTCTATGCTCTTTGCATAAACAGTTTTTAATGCATCGCCAATAAATAGTTTTTTCACTGGAGCACTTTCATATACTGATAAAGATTTAACTATATAACTTATTATAGTTTGTAAATCTTCATTACTGTTTGTGTTCATTAAATATTTTTCTTCTATTGCTGATAATAAACCAAGTTCAATTCTATTATCGCAGCATATTACTGGACGATTACGTGCCTTATATTTATACCATATCCATTCAGCACCTTTTAAAGTATTGAGTAAAACTTCTTTATGATGTTTAGATATTTCACATAATGCAGTTGAATGTTCTACCATAACAATCTTGTTTTTAAGATCTAAATTTTCATAAAATGTATTATCAATTAAATTATGTATTTCACCATATACTGTTATTTTATAACCATTCATTTCACCTGTTACCGTAATAGGTGGTTGTATAATATCTGATTGATCTACTTTTGGTTTCGGAGTTGGAGCAGAACGTGTCTTGCGTGATTTCGGTGGTGAATTGCTTCTTTCTACAATCCCTGGTTCAGATATAGCACGTTCTTGTTGCATGTTTATTATACGTCTACTATAATTGAGCATTTTGTTTTGGTTTTTATTTGGTCTTATATGATTATTATTTATTTAATTTATTTACTATTATTTTTCATCATATTTATCTCCGTCATATTCTTGGAAGACGAGTCCCTGGTCTTTGTGAGCATATTCTGGGTTCTTTTTTGCTGTTTTGTCTAGAAATTGTTCCCCATTCCAGGCATACCAGTTAATATATCCTTCTGGTCTAGGTGGTGGTGCGTTTTCTGTTTCATCTGGTGGTTGAATTGGTTTTTGTAAAGCTTCACACATATAATCCCATAACATACAATCTATTGTACGTACACCTCGTGGTTCATTTATAATTTTATTATAGAGAATTTCTGCACCGGCTAAGGTTATACCATAAGCTTGAAGACAATATACAGGAATACGTGCTACATGTGCGTCGAATCCACAACCACAATGATGACCCATATAAAGCATATCATAATTTGGTGGCGTAATTTCAAAATATTTGGGAGCTAATAATTCCCAGTTTCTATGAAATACAACGTCGTCTTCAAAGACTATAGACCATGGTATGCGATTATTTATGATTTCTTTTAAAACGGCGAGGTGAGAAAGCATAATTGCTTGATGATGTGGATGATTTATAGGATCATTAAATTTACCATCAGTTGGCTCAAATTGCGGGTTACCATGTTCGGTTTTCCATAATTGTGCCATGGTGTCTATAGCATTTGCGGATCTACCATCAATAGCAGGAAAACGCTTAATGTTTGTAAAACCGGCTTCCTTGATACGTTTCATAGATTTTTCCAGACGTTCTGGTTTGCGCTCAAGATTAATAATAAAAGTTTGTCCATCGAGGAATTCTCCCCAGGTTGTCGGTGCAGATGTGAATGTGGATGTGGATTGTACCATTTTGTGAAAAATTTGTAGCTACTTTTTTAACATGAAAAATCTTTATATCGTTGAAAAAATAAAAGTATTTATGGGCGGATAAAGTAAAGTATGGAACTCTATACATCTATGTTAAAAGGTGATAGTACTGCTGGTTTATATAAAACATGTGATTACATTAAAAATAATGCTTTTGATAAACTTGAGGAAGAATGGATTAATATGACAGCACATATAGGAAAACTATTGGGTCCTGATGCAGCTGATACATGGATGCACGTTAATGCCGAATTAATAAACATGATAGAATCCGATAAACTTAGTGTAACAAATTCTCTGGTTATGACAGCAAAACTGTATTTGTTATTTCAAAGAGTTAATAAGATATATAATGAAGAATCTATTAAGGCATTACGGGATAAAATAATTGATAATTTTCCTGACGATGCTATGTTATCCTATGCCGGTTTACAACAGTTTTCGCGTATATTACCTTCTATAGATGATGAGACGTATCCTTTTTATAATAGAATATTAGCCGGATTGACTCATTTATTAGCGCAAAATGCAGTGGAAGATATACGGATGTCGCTGGAATATCTTACGCGAAAGAAAATGAAAATGCCGTTGCCAAATATATTTCCGGCGGCAACGCTCAAGGAGGCTAAAAAAGGTGATCCTGCGTGGTTTCTGTGGGGGGCAATTTTATTACATTTTGACGAAGAAAAAGTAGCTACAAATTTTAAGCTTTTTACCTGGAATTTTCAGGGAGCGGTGGGGCAACGCAATGCTCGTGTAGGTTTACTATGGGGACTGGCATATTGTATCCGCAGTAATGTGTCAGTTATTTGGAATAAAGAAGAATTGAAAGTTATTGAAAGAGTCAAAGGTGTAGCGAGACAACTCTGGGAAGAAATGAATATAGAAAAAGACGAAACCGTAGGTATTATGCATTCTTTCTATCCACGTGGAAGTATGCCGCTTGAACCGTTGTATGCTCAGCAAATTGATAACAGCCGCGACAGAAATGGTGGGGGCGGTGTGGGTGGTGGTGGGGGAGGGGAAATGGACCCATTGGTAAATTCAGTGAAAGTTCTGAAAATACATACAAAAGAACATGGAGGCAGCGGAAGTGGTTTTGTTATGTAAGATTTAATCAATATCTTCTTGCGATTCCATAAGTGTAGCTAATTTTTCTTGAAATACTTTTTCATCATTTGTATCTGTCTCAAAAACATAAGCAGTATATGCACGTCCTTGATATTCTCTGCCTGAACGGGCAAATCTTACACTCCATGTAATTTTATTATTGGATTCATTACGAATACCAAAGGCAAACATTTCTTTTATTTTTATATTTTTCCATAAACTTGAGAAATCTTCTGATATAATTTTTCGAGCTTTTTGTTTTTCTGTAGTTTTTTTCTTAGCGCCACCGTTACTGCTTAATTTATCTTTCCATGGTACAGTCATTAATTCAAGTATAATTGGTTTTACTGCTTCATGAGCAGGTTTTGTTATTATATCAGTATCTTTAATTAAGAAAGTTTTACCTTTATCTGAATTTGAATGAGAGGTTTTTATATCTATTTCTAAAGTATCAGGGAAGTGGTCTTTTCTATGAACTGATGTGTATGTATATTTTTGTAGATTATATACACAATTATAAAATGTATTGTGAAAATGACATGACTTTTTCTTATCTGATTTATTATAACAAAATGTAAAGTGGTCAGCAAAATTTACCTCAGTTTTACTATTATCACATTTTTTTATCATAGGATATACAAAATACATCCATTGTTGTTTATTTATATTATCATCCATCACGGTATATAAACCATTTGGAAAGAATGTTTTGTTTTGTATTGGTGATAATCCAACATATGTTATATTTTGTTTTATAAAAGGTTCTAAATCTACTTCTGTCTTTTTAGCTTTTTGAGATTGATATATTATTGCAGTAATATTAGATGATTGTGATGATTTAGAGTTATTTTGATTTTTTGTATACCATTTATACATATAATCATATTTCCAATGTATTGTTTCGGATACCATTTTAGGATATTTATGGTTACTATTATATATTCTGAAATCTTTATACACATTTAAGATGATATTTAATTATTTATTTTCTTAATATAATCAATCTTTTCTTTAGACCATCCTCCTGAACCAGTTGCATTATCATTCATACAAGAACGGTCAGTTGAATTTAATTCTTGACATATAAAACATACATTATCTTTTGTATAACCATTTTTACTATTAATTCTTTCAAGAGATAATTTCCAATATCCACTAGTTTTTAATGGGATACCTGAGTATGCACATAATCCATTTTGTTTATTGAATAAATCTATTAAATATTCATAAGTAATATTAAATTCTTCAGTAATTCTATTTTTATTTATAAATTTATTATGTCTTTTTTTACAATTGTTAAATATATTTACTATTGCACCAGATAATGTAGCTCTTCTATTTATACCTCTATTTTTAATACATTCTTTACACCCTTGACCTATAACTTTAGTATATTCATTTTGTAATTTAAAAATATTACAATGAGTACATTTTATATGTTCTATATCATTTATTAATTCTTTAATTACTTTACATCTAGTTTTATTAGGTTTTTCATCTATAATTATATTTGATTTATGTTTGATTGAAATTAATTCTACAAAATTATTTATTTTTTCAATAGTCCATTGTTGTTGAACATTTAATTCTAAACAAACAAATGCTATGTTTCCTTCTATATAACCTTTCGACTGGTCTAATCTTTCTAATGAACATTGCCAGTCTGAAAATTGTTTAAACGTTAATTTAATGTTCAAATAATAACATTTTTCTTCTTGTTTTTTAAGTATTTCTAAAAAATATTGATAAGTAATTGTAAATTCTTTTCCATCTTTAACTCTAATTTTAGCATGTCTATATAAAGTTTTAAGAAACCCTTCTTTTGTATTACAATATTCTTTATGATAAAGAGATATGCATTTTTTACAATGTGATGTGAATTTATCAGGTTGGTCACTTCTTTTTAAAAATTCTGTTGTTTCCTTTACATTATTACATTTAGTACATACTTTTGATGTATTCATTTATTTTAATTTTTATAGTCTAATATAATTTATTATGAAATTAAAGAATCAAATTTTATTACAAAAAGCATTTAAGAATATATTTAATTATTTATATTATACACTAGGTTCATAATGGGGTCTTCTAATGACTTCGCCATTGCCATGGACGTTGGCACCACCTACTCATGTGTAGGTGTGTGGCAAAATGGTAAAGTTGAGATTATTGCTAACAGTCAAGGAAATCGTACAACTCCATCGTATGTAGCTTTTACTGATAAAGAACGTTTTGTTGGAGATGCGGCAAAGAATCAAGCTGCAGCGAATCCAAAAAACACTGTATATGATGCTAAACGTCTCATTGGTCGTAAATTTTCTGATAAGACAGTGCAAGATGATATTAAATTATGGTCATTTGATGTATCTGCTGACGCTAATGATAAACCTATTATAGAAGTTGATTATCAAGGTGAACGTAAAAAATTTCATGCTGAAGAAATCAGTGCGATGGTTATATCTAATATGAAAGAAACAGCTGAAGCATACTTAGGTAAACCAGTTAAAAAAGTAGTTATTACTGTACCTGCATATTTCAACGATAGCCAACGTCAAGCTACTAAAGATGCTGGTGTCATTGCTGGTCTAGAGGTTCTACGTATTATTAATGAACCAACTGCCGCGGCAATTGCATATGGACTTGACAAGATAAGTGATGGTAAGGAAAAGAATATTTTAATCTTTGATTTCGGTGGCGGAACGCATGATGTAAGTCTTCTAACAATTGATGGTGGTCTTATTGAAGTGGTCGCAACAGGGGGTGATTGTCATTTAGGTGGAGAAGACATAGATAACAAGTTAGTAGAATTCTTTATGAAGGAATTCCAACGTAAAACTAAAAAAGATATTACAGGAAATGCACGGGCTATTAAGCGTCTGAAGACTGCTTGTGAGCGTCTCAAGCGTACTCTGTCATCTACGGCGACGGCTACAATTGAAATTGATAGTCTGTTCGATGGCGAGGATTTTAATGCAAGTATCACACGCTCCAAGTTTGATGATTTATGCTCAGATATATTCAAGCGTACTATGGAGCCTGTAGAGAAAGTACTACGTGATGCCAAGATGGACAAGGCATCCGTTAATGAGATTGTACTGGTAGGCGGTTCAACTCGTATTCCCAAGATTCAACAATTACTCAGTGATTTCTTCAATGGCAAAGAATTAAATAAGAGTGTTAATGTAGATGAAGCAGTTGCTTATGGTGCTGCTGTACAAGCAGCAATTCTCACTGGAAATGGTAATGACCAAACTAAAGAGCTATTACTCCTCGACGTAACTCCTCTAAGCCTTGGCATCGAGACAGCTGGTGGTGTGATGACAAAGCTTATTGAGCGTAATTCCACTATTCCAACCAAGAAATCCCAGATATTCTCCACGTATGCGGATAATCAACCAGCGGTGACCATTCAAGTCTTTGAGGGTGAACGTCAATTCACCAAGGACAATAACTTACTGGGTAAATTCGATTTATCCGGTATTCCACCTGCCCCTCGTGGTACGCCACAAATTGAGGTATCTTTTGATCTTGATGCGAATGGTATTTTAAATGTATCGGCACTAGAGAAAGGCACCGGTAAGACTCAAAAGATTACCATTACAAACGATAAGGGTCGCCTAAGCAAGGAGGATATTGAGAAGATGGTTGCTGATGCTGAGAAATACAAGGAAGAAGACGAGAAACAAAAGAAGAATGTAGAGGCAAAGAATGCCCTGGAGAACTATGTCTACAATACACGTAGCAGCCTGAAAGACTCCAAGACAGATGCCGGTAAAGCGGCGTGGGAAGAAGCCGAGCCAATTATTGAAGATGCTGTTAAATGGCTCGAATCAAACTCTTCGGCGACTACGGAAGAGTATGAAGCTAAAAACAAAGAAGTCACTGATGTTCTCGGTCCAATCATGCAAAAGATGTATGCCGCTGATGCACCATCTGGACCACCAAATGGTGGAGCTCCACCTGATGGTGTCCCGGTAGGCGCTACCCCGGGCGCTACCCCGGGTGCTGCACCGGCACAAGCTGATATTGATTGAGATTAGATATATGTTTTAAGTCTTTTAAATGTGTTAAATGATTTATGGTAAGAAATATGAAACTAAATCATTGACACCAAGACATTTTACATCAATGTTTAATAAATATTTCCAATGGAAAGGTAAAATAATAAGCTGTCCTCGAGATATTTGGATAACTAAAAGAGATTCATTAGGGTCCGGAATACCGGAGATCATTTTTTTAGAAGCAGGGTAAAGTAAAATTTCCCCAGATTCTTGTGCCTGTAGTAAAAGGTATTTAAATTTATTAGTGTGCCATATGTCTTTATCGTTCGGTTGCGATTGTAGTTGTATTTGTGCTTGTGGCTGTTTAGGTATTATAAACTCTGGTGTAACAATATTTAAATAAAACCATTTTTTCTGCAGTTGCGCTAGTTCAATATCTTTATCTTGTATAATAACTGGTTGACGATTATACAGTACATCATAGTTAAAATTATCTAGACGGGTTTGTATAAGCTGTGTGCGCTTTGGATAATTATAGTAAGAATATATGTATATAATTAAAATTATAAGAAGCGCTATTTTAATGTTTAATTGCATTTACATAAAAGGTTCGATTTGTTTTTTGTAAATATTTCTGTAGAGGGAGCCATATGGCAGGAGCTTTAGCAGGTCTTGCCAAATTAGGACCTGGAGCATTACAAAAATTAAAAGGTGTTGCCGGGCAAATGCCATTGCCTATGCCTGTACCAGGACCTACAATTATAAATAATCCAGCAGCAGATTTAGCTAAAACATTATTAGAAGAAGGTAAATTAAGTGATGTTGAAGATGCATTTATAAAAAAATTACAAGCTGCACAAAAAGAAATCTATGATCATGAGCATTCTATGTATAGAGCTGCAATGGAATTTATAAATACGATAAGACCAACACTCATGTTTGCTGAACTAATTATGTATTTAACGCCATTTATACTTATTATAATTCTTTATTTCCTTTTTCGTCCGAGAAAAAGTAGCACACCATCATTAAAGAGATATTATAATAATACCAAAGGGTTTTTCGCTAAAATAAAGAAATTTTTCAAAAGTTTAATTAAATTAAGTCATAGAACAAAAAATATATTTAATATATTCGGAAGTACAGACCAAACCAATGCTAGATATCGTATAGGTGGTAGATGCGATAATATTACTTGGGTAGAAACAGATGGAGATGGTAATATAGCTGACGATGGTGCATATTGTGAAACAAGTGTATTACCGGATAATATTCAATGGAAACTCGATACAAGTAAAATGCCAGAATATGGTCAATTACCTAAGAACATGAAAGATATCGTAAAAGGTAATTTAAATGTTACTATACCATTCGACCATAATGACGAGGCATCATTTTATGTACCGCAATGTGAAAAAGCAGTGTTTACTGATACATGTGATAAAAATGATCCGACAAATCTCGATAAATGTCAAAAGGCAAATTTATTAGAAGATAATGGTATGTCATGTCGCCTAAAAGAACAAACATCATTATCATATAAAGCTGCATCGCGATGCTCTAATTCACAGGATGTTGGTATAGTAGACCCTAAAAATGTTCGCATTTTAACCTTACTTAAAAGATTACAGAACAAACTTGATGGAGTTAAAACCAGTGACGATATGATAGCGCAATATAATACATATACTACAAGTGATGATGCAATCAAATATCCAGAATTTAATAATGCATTACCTAATACATATAGTGATCAAATGAATAGTGCTAAGAATTCCAACGACTTCAAAACAGGACAAGTAACTACATTCATGCGCAAGGCTTTACCAACGAAACTCTCAGAAATAGAGAACCCGGCGAAAAAAGACAGCGGCATTGCAAATTTATTTTAGAGTTTTGTCTTAATGTTATTATATTAATCTTACTGTTTCAATCGCACTGTCTAGATGCATTTGCTTTATTTTTATACACTTACTTTACAATCTTACGAAAGACAAAATTAAAAATTAAAAAGTAAATAAGTCTTATCTAATATTAAGGTATAATGGGTATACATATAAAACCCGTTCATGTTAATATAAAAAAAGCATTTAATGATATAAAAAAGGTGGCACAGAAGGCTGTGCATGGTATACAACATGGATTACATGTTGGAGAACATGCCGCGGCACATGCTATTCAATCTTTAAAAATTCCAGAAAATATTATAAAACTTATTGCAACTTTAAAAACAGTGGATACTAAATTATTAAGTTTAAAGAAAGACGTAAGTGAGATTGCATTAACCAAGAAAAATTTTGATTTATTTGATAAAACTATTCAAGAAATTCGCAATTGGTATAATACAGTAAATGTTCATGCACCTATCGACCAATTTATAGTTGTACAAGTTGTAGATAGATATAATGCTACTGGTGGATGGAACCCATCGGCTGGAGGGAGTGCAGTAGATCAATTAAATATGAATATAGATAGTCTAACATCAGAAGGTGCACAAGAGTTTTTAAATACATATTATCCGAATAAAGATTATGCAAATCCCCAAGCACCATATATATCTGCATCAACATGTGGTGCAGATAATTTAGTAAATGTTTCACCTGCTGAAGTATGCACACTTGACCAAATAGGTTCGCTAGGAATATATGATTCACAAAATTATATAGACCCGAATGATACAAAATATAGTGATTTGAAAACATATAATAAAGACAAAGATAACAAAGAAAATAGAACAAAATCATTATGTAAACAGTCACTCAAGGGTGATAGTGCAAACTTAAACTGTGTCTTTGAACATGGTGCTGGATATATTCGCAAACCAGGTGATCCAGATAGTTGTATAGTTTATGAATGCCCTCCAGGATTCGAAAGAAGTGGTAACGATTGCAAGAAAATATTACTTGATGCTAAAATAAATAAAGAGGCACATTGTGATGAAAGATGGGATGATTGGTTCATGATTCCCAATTATCATTTAGGTAATACATATGATACAGTCGGTGATAAATGTTATGCACCATGTCCACCACATCATGTACCATATTATGCTGTAGATCCCGCTGACGGTTCTCGTAAAGATTTCTTTTCAACTGATAAGGCGGATAAATGTGTCGCTCGTAATATATATTTTAATGGAAAGTATCAAGAAGGTAGTGAATATTGTCCTTTAGCATGGATATATCGCTTGAGTGCGACTCCTCAAGTATTAAATGGGATGTATAAAAATCAATTAAATAGTGTACTTGGCGCTGGTTCGTCGAATGTAGCTCATAATTCTATTTATACCAATTTAATGAATAATACTTTAAATACTGCTACCAATATGGTAAATGATATTGGATCTTTCATAGAAGATGTCACACCTATATCTCCAGAAATGCAAATGGCTTGTGCAAACTTATATACACAAGATCGTTTACAATATGCTTACGACGTGTGCAAATCTCTTAAAGATGACGAAGATTCATTTAGAGAAAATCTAACTCAAGGAGACACATCTGGTCTAGTTGATCAAAAAATAATTATGTTAAAACAGGCGGCGAACAGTTTATTCTGTCCAGTTGGAGAAAATGCTGACGATACACCATTTGTATTAATTAATAAAGATATTGAAAAAGACACTATATGTTTCCCTTCAGTTGGTAGTGTAGATCCAAGTAAAGTTAAAAAGACAGATGATGATGGGAATATAACAGACGCGGAATATCCGGCACCAACGGCGGATCCGGGAGAAAAGGCAGTATACACAAGTTTAAAGGCGGTAATTTACATTATAATGATACCAATATTGCTAATTATTTTGTATTATTTCTGGAAATGGGCAGGACCATTAATAACAGATCTTCTTGCAACATTTTATAGAATTCTTTTACATCCATTCCATACATTACTTGGTTTACGTAATACTACAATTGATGAATATGAGCCAGGAAGAGTTGCAGAATTTGCCCTTAAATGGAAAAGTATACACCCTGAATGTAAAATAAATGTTGGTCAAACTCCTTCGTGGAGATTATATTCCAGAAAGTGGAGCGATTGTGATAAATTAAATGAGTAAGTCTTATAGATATAGATAAATAAACAGATTTTTATTTTTAAAATGTAGCTACAAGTAAAGTAGTAAAATTTATGTGTATGTATATAAAAGACAAATATATTTGTAGTCTAATATAAAGTTATCAATTTGAAAGGTATGTATAATGAATCTCAGCCTACTTATTTACCTTTAGTTGAAAGAATAGTTGTTATTGGGGATGTTCATGGTGATATATCACGATTAATGGAGTGTTTATACGGTTTAAATATTATATCACGTGATATGAAATGGATCGCCCAACCGGCGAATACTATTGTAGTTCAACTGGGTGACCAAATTGACAGTATGACACGAGGTGGTGATCCTTCGTGGGAGGTTCTTCCAGATATTGAAGTCATGTTAATAATGGAACAATTAGATAAGATTGCTAAATTAGGTGGAGGGCGTGTTATTTCTTTGCTGGGTAATCATGAGATAATGAATGTTATTGGAGATTATAGTTATGTATCACCTAAAAGCAGAGAAACATATGATAATGATAAACGTACAAAATTACTTAAGCCTGGTAATAAACTCAATGAAATATTAGCAAAAAGAAATATAATATTAAAAATTGGTCCATATTTATTTTGTCACGGCGGATTATTACCGAGACACTTAGATTTAGTCAATAATAATATTCATATGTTAAATGATATTGTGCGAAATATTCTTAATGGAAATGGTAGCGGTAATTTTATGTTTACTGAATTATTTCTGGCACTGGCGATACATGAAACCGGTATATTATGGACAAGAGAATATGTTGCATTATCCCATACAGATCCTGACGAATTAAATGAGCTTATTACAGATGTTTTAAATCGCACAGAATCTAAGGCGATTTTTGTTGGACACAGTACTATGCCGCAGATTACTCCTTTAGCAAATACACGTGTTTTTTTAATGGATACTGGATTATCTCGAGCTTATGGTACACAACAATATCAAGTATTAGAAATAAGAACTAATATGGAAAATGGTGAGCCAACATATAATGTTATGACTGTTACATAAAACAAATAAAAAATGATATAAAGTATACACGAGTTGTAATGTTAAATACATACACATTAGAGTAATAGATGGATATTGTGAATTCAGATTATTTTCAAGAAAAACTAAATACATATTTTGCCAATAAAAGTGCGGAAATCACTGCGAAAGCAGTACAGCTACGTGAAATAAAGAAACTTAAGGCTAAAAACAGTAATATTAAAGAAGAGACTGCCGAAAATAAAAAAGAACTTGATAAGATAAATGGCGAGGGCAGTGGGAGCGACAATGATCATGGCGACGCCTGATGAATTACTTAAAATCAAAATTGAGAACAGTCTATGGTTATTGTGCAAAAATTTCGGTACTCTATTTGATTCATTGATGTCATTTGGCGCTGGTACTGGTAGTGACGGTATAGTATCATATCTATCAGATATTTTAAAGGAAAATGATAAAGATGCAATCCGTAAACATGTATCTATTATACGTGAAAATCGTGGTCAATTGAAAAAGCTTTTGAGTACTCCACAAGTGAAACAGCGCAGTGAAGAATGGTATGCTCTACGTCGGGAAAGACTTACTGCATCTGATACAGGTCAGGCAATGAATCGCGGTCATTATGGCAATCGTGACAAACTTATTGAAAACAAGGCTTTTCCGGAAACTGTAGTTTTTAATGCAACGTGTCCACCGCTTAAACACGGAACTATGTTTGAAGATATGACGGCTCGTTGTTATTCACAGCGTAATAATAATATAAAAATATACGAGTTTGGTCTTATTCCACATCCAACACTTTCATGTTATGGCGCATCTCCAGATGGTATTACAGAAATGGGAGTGATGACGGAAATTAAAACACCATGGCGTCGTAAAGTAAATGGTGATATATTGGAGCAATATAGATTACAGATGCAAGGACAAATGGCAGTCGCCGGGATAACAGAATGTGATTTTATAGATTGCGAAATGGAAGATCTGCGTAATGAAAATATATACCGTGACGTTGTAGCCACAAACTTGAAGGTAGATCATGGTATAATCCTGGAATGCGTTCCGAATGAAGATAACGAACAATATTTATACAGTCCTGAAAATATGACCACGGCTGAAACAATCATATGGAAAAATAATATTTTATCTCGCTTTACAGAAACTAATGTCGGCTTGGATATTAAAATAGTATATTGGAAGTTACGTAAAATGATGATTAAACGTGTATACTTTGATAATAATGAATGGACAAATGAAATAGCCCCAGCTGTACAAAAATTCTGGGACGACGTAATAAAAGCACGTGAATCTGGAATAGGACGCAATATTAAAACAAATAATGATGTCAATGTCAATTTGGATGACTCAAATAAAAAACAGAAATTTTTACAATTTATTGATTCTGACGAAGATGATTAATGAGAAGATTTTAGATCTAAGATTGGCTTAGAAAGTAGGATATCTCATTTGTGACATTACAAGAGGATCGGTAGATGGCATATTGTTAACCATCTTACATGTATCACTAAGGTCAAATATCTTTGTCATATCGTATGTATTTTTATAATTTTGATTTATTATATATAAAATATAATAAGATGTTGGTAATATTTTGGGTTTTGATTTATCAAAACTGAGAGTATTAAATGAAGATGAATTTAATAATTGTGGTCCTAGACACATTGAATCATATGCAGCTGTATTTGCAGTAATTGCTGCTACTTGGCTTTGTTGACTTGCTGTATTTGATGCACTTGTGCCACATCCACATAATTTAGTACTATTACCAATACATGTCATGAAACATTGATTTTCTTTAGAATAAAAATTTGCATCAAATGAATCGGTTATAGGCTTAAAGTGATCAGTGCATGGATCATAACTGCGATCATTCTTATATGAAGCATAAATGACGTATACTTCATAATATATAGGCTGTGCATCTACATCTGCAACTGATTTATTCGTATATTTTGGCGGATTATAATTATTACGACTATTAATAGTTGTAGAATCTAATGAAATAGGTGTACCATCGGTATTACGATAATATGGTTGTTGTGTTAATAATACATAAACATCACCCTTAATTAAATTTGTTGGTTGATTAGTAGCGAATGTTAATAAAGCTTGGAATATTTTATTTTCTACATCATTGAAATCATTTGTGTATATACCTATTTTATCAACACAAAGATTCGACCACAATAATGTATTATTAAATATATCTTCTATTTTTGCAATGGGTATACCATAGCAACGTTTCATTACCATCATACTCATTTGATAATCATATAATGAACTATATATTTGTGATATAGTAGAATCAAATGTTGCCATATCCGGACTTGATTGATAGACTGTTTGTGATGAGGGTGCATTTTGCGAAGCAGTTAAATCCATTTCAAATAATTCTAATCTTTTTTGTGGTACAATAGATATAATTACTATGATTAATAATAATACACTAGCAATTATTGCTTTTATCGTAGTTAATTTCATCATCTATATAATTGTAATAAATTTGTTTTAACTTACTGTGCCGTTTGTATTGCTTTACCATTAATTGTACCAGATAAACCACCTACGGTTAATATACCAGGATTATTAATAATTACATTATTATCTGATGTAATAGTTCCATGAGTTTTAATATTACCTGATACAGATAAGTTACCATTTATTGTTAATCCTCCACCAGCTGGTGTATTTATTTCTAAAGAATTTCCATCCGTACTTGGATTAATTGTAATTCCAGATGTTGGTGGACTAGTTGGTTTTGTTGGCATTAATGTAATAGCAGTTGATGATGATGATGAAGAAGTAGTCGGCGGTATTAATTGTATAGATTGATTTACTTTAATATTACCTTCAGAGTCGACTAATATTGCTGGGGATGTTGCGCCTGATTTTGTTAAATGTAACATATCATCACCATTTAATCCTTGTAATACATCTAAAGTAGCTACTGGCGCGGTTGAACCAAGACCTACACGTTTGGCATTTAATATTAAAGAATTATTTGTATCTACGCCCATATTTGGTGCGGATGCACCCGTGCCAATCGCCATATTGCTATTTACTCTTACTGGACCATCTAATACAACTTGACCACCATTTGTTAAGTTTGTTAAATAAGTATTACCAGAAGAGTCAGGGAATTGTATACAACTTCCAGATGCATTACAGAATTGTGCAGAGTTCGCCGGGGTTAAGTTATTTGCGGTTATACCCATAGTGGCAGTAACTTTATTTATTAAATTTAAATTTGGTGTTGCGGAACCTGGTAAATTTAATAAACTGTATGTATTCTTACCATCTGCACTGGTAAGATTGAATATACTATTTAAATTACTTATTAAGCTATTTGTATTTTGTGCTTGAACTGATACATTGCTATTTGTATATTGAATATTGCTGGTAATAGTATTATATATGTCATCATTTACAGTATTCACTTGATTTACAACATAGGCAAGATTTCCTAAACGATCTTGTCCCTCTTGGTTAAGTGCATTGTTTACTGTTGTCATATCTGATGCATTTTGTTTCTTGTAATTTAAATAATCTATAATGTAATATGCAACAACTCCGGCAAGTGCCAATAACGCAATGACAATTAAAATAGTTGCTATTGGATTCATTTTGAATACTACTAACTATATCTAAGCAAAAAATTCCATATCGCTGTCTCTATCACCCCCATCTATACCATCTCCACCATCTCCATCATAATCGTCACGATTATTCTTAGGTTCAGCCATTCTTGGTCCAGACATATCTATATTTATAAATTTAACATCACCACTATTTCCTCCGGATTGCGTTTGCGTTTCTTGTGAAGATGGTTGTTGTGATGGTTGGGATTGTTGTGATACATGGGATTGTTGGGATGATGGTATAAATGTTTCGTGAGAAGAAATACTATTATTTCCTCCTTTAAGATCCATCATAGCTAACTCTGGATTTATATCGCCAATATCTAATTTATCTTCCAAAAATTCATCTAATATTATTGGTTGGGCTGGTTTCTGGTTTAATTCAACGTTTGTATTGTTTCCGGAAATATCAGTTATTTCATTTTGAAGAGTATCCTTACCGATATTCATAGATTCTGACTCCGATTTATCAGACTCTGCTTCTGATTCTGTTTCAGACTCTTCTCCAGAATCATCTTCACCACTGCTATCACCCGATTCCGAATCTGCATCTTCGGCACTTTCCTCACCACTTTCCTCACCACTTTCTTCAATTAATTTTGGCATTGGTAATGAATCATCGTTATCACTGCTATCACCATCGCCGCTATCGCCGCTATCGCTGCCATAACGATCTGGAACTTCATCGGGACTTAATCTGACTTGTAATCCAAGACATTCTAATTCTTGTATAAGTAGTTTAAATGCGTAAGGTGTTTGGATAATTACTAAATCTTGTCTTCCACATTTTAAGCATTCTTGTAATCCATCACCATTTCCGGCAGAGCCACCGGATGGTGCATATTTCGCCATAATACCACAATAACGACATACACCCCATTCGAATTTATCAGAACGCTCCATCCATCCTTCTTTAATAAACTGAGAGATACCATGTGATAATACTACATCACGTTCCATTTCACCTAATCTTAAACCACCATGTTTGCTGCGACCGGATGTAGGTTGACGAGTCATTTGACTCTTCGGACCTTTATCACGTGCATGTATCTTATCAGTAACCATATGTTTCAATCTATAATAGAAAATAGGTCCAATAAATATCTCAGTATCTATTTGATTACCAGTACGTGCATTATAAAGTAACTCATTGCCATGTTTTTCATACCCATATTTTTCTAAAGAATCATACATAGCAGTTTGATCTAATGGTAAATACACTGTACCATCACCTACAGTGCCATCCATGCAACATAATTTAGAAAATACCGTCTCTAATAAATGTCCAATAGTCATACGTGACGGAATAGCGTGTGGATTTATAATAATATCAGGGGTTATTCCATCTTTAGTAAAAGGCATACTTTCATGTGGAATTATAAGACCAATGACACCTTTTTGCCCATGAGAGCTACAATTACCTGTCCATACTGGTTTACCATTTTTACGAACATAAAAAACGTGTGATGGTACTTCTATACAATATACTTTCCCTGTATATTTTACAATGTTTTCACTTTGACCATTTTGCGTACGAACATGACCATGATTAACAGTTGGATTATTTTTAGTTTTAATAATATTTACAGAAAATGCATCATATTTAAACTTAATATTTCCAGACCATCCTGCGTGTAAGGCAAGTCTCTGTACATCATCGACAAGACGTTTAGAACTTGTATAATATATATCACATCCTTTTGCGGTTACAGTACCGTCACCTCTGCGAAGACCATTATATAAATATCTACATTGTTGTTCACTTAATTTCCATACCCATTCAGGGAAGTATTTATTTGGCGCTCCGACACTTAATGGTACTAAAAATTCAGCTAGTTGTCTATTAGATATTAATATACAGTTATCATGTTCAATTGGATTATATTCAAGTAATTTTATAATTTCTATTAATCTCGCTCTATCTTCTTTATTCACTTGGGCAATTTCTACAAAATAATCAGTGGTTTCACCTTTACGGTCTTTTCGCTGTCTTTTGGTTATTCTCGCCCATCCATCTGATATCCAAAATCCGAATAATTCTAAGAAATATTCCATATTAACACATCTTTCTTCTGCACTTGATGTTGCCGGAAGAATAAGTTGATAATCTGCATTCATGTTTTTACCGGCTTTAGCATACGAAACTCTCTTACCAATTATATCTTTAGCTTTAATTATTTCATATTCAGTTTGATCTCTCTTCTTAACATACATATTATGGTCTAGTGTAACACGTAAATCGACTTGTTGACTATGTAAATCATATATATCCTGGTTAATACAATCAACTTCATATAATTTACTTGGTTTGTCGGTCTTAATAGAACCATCCTCAAGTAATGTATATACTTCATCTTGTAATGTTACTTCATTTATGTATTTCCAACCAGATGTAGTTAAAACTTCGTGTTCTGGTGTTAAGCAATTTTTATCACCGAATTCTGGTCTGCGTATTTTACGGAAGCGTACTTTGCAAACTCTCGATATTTCATCACTTGCTATATTATCTATACCAGGCATTTGATTACCTATAAATATATTGTCTATCTTACCATAATGATGCACGTCTGTTACAAGTGATACATCGGTATATGTTTCAACTAATTCTTTTTCGGTAAGAACACCTTTGCTTACTGTTTTTAATTGTTGATGTACGTGTATCATACCAATAATAACAACTTCTTGTCCACGTGGTATATAAGATTCTTTCTTTATAATTCCATATTCATCAAGTAAACTATAATCTGCATGTTTAATTCCTTTCACTTCTTTACCAGTATTTCTCATAACAATAGGATTGGCAAAGATAAGACGATCATTTGGACCAAGCTTTTTCTCAATTGCCGTCATAGTTTTATAGGCAGTTATTTGATATAAACCACGATCTATAGCACCTTTATTAATCATTACCGAATCTTCTTGATTAAAACCGGTATGCGTCATAATAGCTACAATGCAATTGGTACCATTTGGCATAAGATTTACTCCATTATAATGGCAGCCACGTGTAGTTATAATGCGTTTTTGTGGATAATGTTGAATATATCCCATAGTATCAAAACGTTTATTGAAATTAGTCGAGTATATACCAATCGCCTGTTTACTTTGTGCGGCGTGGAAAACTACACGTGGTGCTTGATTATGATTTGAGAATGGCACCATTTGTGTAACAACACTATATAAAGTAACTGGGTTGATTTCAATATGTGTATGATATACTGTGATATCTTCACGTTTTAATGCAATAAGCATAGTATTCTCTTCGTCAACGTCAAGATATTCTATACATCCTTGAGTTTCTTCTAATAATTTAATAATATCTTCAGGAGTCTTATCGCTGTCGAAATTTGATATATATCTGTCTTCATAATATGCATCTTCATTTCTATGTGAAGCAGACAGGTATGATCCGAATATCATATCAAACCATTTATTAGATGTAATAGCATCGGCGAGTACTTTACCGGTGTTCTCTTTTATTATTAATAATGGTCGGCATGGTCTTCCTGCTTCAGTATGTATTTGTATTTCATTCTCTTTAACATTCCATGCAACAGATATAAATGGATTTATTAAACCATTACGACGATACAGTCTGAGTGTTTTAACAAGTATATATGGTTGGTGTGTTAAACCATAGAGTGATCCATTTATAAAGACATATACATCTTCTCCACTCACGGCGTTTTTAATACTTACGTTTTTTATAATAACTACCTTGAGTTCTTCTAATAAAGGATAGAGAGTTGAGGCTAAAGTACCGGCACTTATCTGATTGAGTAATGCTAAATTTTTAAGATATCCAACAGATGCACCATCTGGTGTTTCAAATGGGCAAAAACGTCCCCATTGATTTGAATGAAGTCTATGGGGACCAGTAATTTTAATACTTCTGTCAAGTGGTATATTCACTCTACGTAAGTGTGAAAGAAAGCCGATATAACTAATACGCGCTAAATCTTGTACTAAACCTTGTTCTGGGTCATCAGTGACTTGTCCCCACATACCTTTAAGAGAACGTGTGAAAGTATCAGTAATAAATACTGGTGTAAATATGCGATTCAAATTACTTTTGTTGACAAGATCTTCTAATTTACCAGTGGTTTCTATGTGACCAAATTTGTAGTATTTATCGAGTTCATTACGTATATTTTTACGGAATTTACCATATGTCTCTTGAAATAGTTGAGATAAGAGATATCCTGATATGTCTACTCTTTTAAATATATAACTATCTCTGTCAGATGGTGGTATAATACCTAAAACAGTTTTAATAACTTGTTTAATAAGATATCCGAGATATATGCCTTTTTCGCGGAGCCCAGATGCATTACCATCCGCATCTTCAATATTTGGAAATAAATCAAGAGTAAGTAGCGATTTAACATGTTGTATACTTTTGAAATATGTGCGATTTTTAAGATTTAAATGGGCATCTGCCATAGTTTTAAGTGAAATAATGTGTCCACCATCAGCATCTTTTATTTTAATATTATTTCCGTGTACTATAGACGGTCTAAGAAAATTCATGTAAGCGTTTGTAGCTACATTTGCGCGAGTTGGATCCACATCTCCACAAATAGCCTCAACAATTGATTTATCTGTCTCAAAGCCTATCGCACGAAATAATGTTGTAAGTGGAATAATACTATTAAAACCTTGTACTTGTACAAAAATACCTCCTCTTACATTTTTATAACTAGATTCTGTGACGTCTGCACCTGCGCTTTCTTCCAGAGCTGCTTCGGCGGCTGCTGCGGCAGCGTTGTCATCTCCACCATCGCCAGTTTCCGCCCCGACTCCTCCTCCACCAGATTTCTTTTTAGATTCTGTTAATTTCGGCTTAGGATTAATCACAATTATTTGAAATAATTTGGGAATAAGTGCACTTTCTCCTTTAGAACCAGTGCATCGTATAGTACCTTTATAAATTATATCTGGATCATTTACTGGTTCAATAAATAATCTATTTGTTGTAAGACGTTCTTGTGAAACTATTACTTTTTCTTTACCATCTACAATAAAATAACCACCTGGATCCATAGGACATTCTGATAATGCACTAATTACTTTTGATCCTTGTCCATGTAATATACATTGATCAGAATGTAACATAAGTGGTATACTTCCTAGTAATACATTGTTAAACCGTACTGTTTTATAATGATTTTTATCTTTTGTATAAACAATATCTATATCGGCATATAATTTAGTAGCATATGTAATATTACGTAGACGTGTTTCATGTGGAGTTAATAGAATTGATTTACCTTCTTCATCAAAACTGGTTGGTCTATCTATATAAATAGCTAACTGATCGTCTTTTTTATTTTTAAGTCCTCCTATATATACTTCTACTTTTACGGCTTCTTCTTCTTCATCACCAAACTTAATCATAGTAATAGGATTATAATAAGCTATTGTGTCTGGTATGTGAGTTTTTACAAATTGTTTGAAACTATCTAGATGATGCTTTGTAAATGGATACATATGATCCCGAAAATATGAATCTAAGATCGTCCATGACTTATCTTCTTTATAGTCTTTTTCGGCTTCCATTATATAATATACATATATTCATTTACTTTATATTCATTTAGTTTAATTATCTAATAGTGTAAAAATCTATAAAGTTAGGATTTGAAGTTTTATAGTAATCATTTAAAGCTAAACGACGTGCTTTTAGATCTTTATCATAATTATAATCTGGTATTGTATTTTGTGCATTTGCTGAAATATTATATGATTGTGATGTATTAAATTGTTTTTGTGTTGATGATGGTGTCATATCTCTTGATAAAATATCATAGTAATCTACATACTTATTTTGATCAGGATTGTTTGCGTTTGCGTTACCATATTCTGCTCTGTATTGATCATCTAAGTTCATGTAACGTATATTTAAATCATCTACTTCATTATATTTACCAGATGCATAATAAAGCTGTGCCTTCTTTTCGGCTTCTAGACGAGCTTCTGATACTGATGGTACATTCGGTGTAACTGATTTAGGTTTAGTAATATCATTTAAATTGCGAGTTTTGAAATTTAATCCATTAGTAGTAATAATAGGACCGTCCTCCATCTTACTATCTGGTTTTATTGCTTTTGAACTTTCATCATAAGATGCATCTTCCGCTGCACCTTTCGCATCTTGTGCCTCTTGTTTTTTCTTTTTACGAGCAGCATCCTCATCTTCTAAGCGTTTAGCTCTTTCTTCTGGAGTTTCTTCTTTTAAGTTAGAAATATCAGATGAGAATGCAGCATTATTATCATCATTGGCAATATCATCATATGTTTTTTGCTTAGGTGTCGCATTTGCACCTGCACCTGAACCTGATTTTTTAGATAGAGCTAGTTTGCTTTGTAAGTAAGGTGGTGGTGGACCGCCTCCTGGACGATAATTAATAATATCATTTTCGATAATAGAAATTTTATAGCTATCATTATTATTATTAGCTTGTGCCAATAAATACTGTGAAAATTCGTCAAATCTATTTAAATAATTCACATGAGAATTAAAAGCCGCTATATCCTGTCTCATTTGAGATGCAGGTGAATTATCTGCTTCTAAACCAGATTTGAGTGTTGTATCGGCAGTTCCAGCAGGATTTATTAAATCTCGGTAAAATGGATCTTCTTTATATATTCCGCGTTCTTGTAAATACATTATTAAATTAATTAATCTCTGACGATAGTCGTCTTTTGCATTGTAATCTATAACACCACGATGTATGCTTTTCCCGCCTTTATATTCTTTGTTATTTGCACTCTTAAAACCGTTTGCAATATCTATTACATTTAATATTTTATTACTATTATTTACAACTTGTAATGTACCTTCATCTGTTAAATTAATTGCTATTGGATATGATAAATCTTTTGTTAAAAAAAGTGTAAACAATAATTGCTCATTTTCATCGGGATCAAAATCACTTGTTCCATATATATTAAAATTACCTGTTTCAATTATTCCACGTGTTATCGTGCAATCTTGAAATATTTTACCACTTACGGGAACAATTTTCTGAGGACTCTTTTTAGAAAAACAGGCTTCATATAAGTCTACATTCATGGTATTATAGTATATTATAACACTCATATTGCCAATAGACATAAAATACTTTTGTGTTGGTGATATTAACATATATTGGCATCCTGGGAATATATCAGTCTCTTCAATAAGCACATTTCTTTGTAAAGTTGTAAAAGAATTTTTATTTATGTATGAGCTTACTCTGTAATCTTTCATGTTTATCGAATATGTTGTAAAATACACTGCCGGGTATCCACCAGAATTTAAACCATCGCGAAAAATACCCATACCTCTATGTACACTATCACTTTGTTGACAGGCATTCTTTTCAAAATCTTGAGTTACACAACCTTGAGCTAAACCATAAGCATAAGCATCATGTATCCGTTTTTTGTTTAATTGACCAACATAGTGTCCTTCTATTAAAGCGTTTCCTAATTTATCGGGAGAACCTAATAAATTTTTTGAATATAAACCTTTTAATTCATTAATTATACTATTATTGGGTCTATCACCAATTCTTACATTACAACTTGAATATGGTGTAAATCTATATTGATAATTATATAGTAATCTATACATCCAACTATGGTTCATGCCTAGAGTACTATAATTATTCCATGGTCTCATATCTTTGGTCATACTGGGAAAATATAAATATGACTCAATTATTTTATTGTCAGCATTGTATGCAGTTAATAGATATATAGGACCATACACAAAACTATTATCAGTAATATTATTAATATTATATACTGGTGTTGTCATTTGCTGTGCTTGTACTTGCTGTTTTGCATATGATTGTGGTTGTGAACTTCCTTGATCAGCTTGAGCGGCTTGTGATGATTGTGCAGCCATTTGTGCGGAATATGTTGCGGCTGATCCAGATGCTAATGCATCACGTTGTTGTTGATTGAATGTTGCAGGGGAATAGTCGGATGGATTTGTGGTAGAGCTTACTGTTATATTTGGGGTATTTAAACCAAAGTTCATACCAAATAAACCACCAGATCCAGTACTACTAGTTCCAGTCATAGACCCGGCATTTGCCGGATTTATGTTTTTAAGTATATTTATTATCGTATTAAACAAATCATCATAATTATTTGTTAATATTTTAAAATACAAAAAGGGAGCTGCTTCGAGACGTGGTGTTAAATAATCAGATTGTTTTAAACCAGTGCAACCAACCTGCACAAACATTGGATCATTTGGCGGATATATTGGCGGAGCAGGTCTTGAATGCCTGTGTCCCATTACAAAAATTAAAGATTTGTTTTTTAGTTGATATTACTTTTCATATATCACACAATTTTCCAATCATATGTCAAATATTCATATATTTCCACTAAATTCTGATATTTACTACGTTCTTCGAGCAGTTCTTTGAGTGTACCAGAATCTACATCGGCAATGGCTGTTTGTGATATATTTTTTGCATTCTTGGCATTCTTTAATGCCCGTTTCCATTCATCTATATATTTCTTATCTGTTTTGCCGACCTCTATAATAATACTTTCAATAACATTTTTATTTATATCTTCATTCATGAAATTCAAGGCGATATGTTTAAAAGCCTTTTCAGTTGCATGAGCTAATGATTTTTCTTTAGTATATTTCATTGTATATGTATTATTCCATAATTCAGTTTCTTTATGTTTCAGAATTACATCTACAGTATACTCTTTACCACGCTTGATTTCTTTCGATTTTACCGTCAAGAAGTGTTCAACCTCTTTAAGTTGCGCAAGTTGCGTTCGTCCACGCGAACTTGTACCTGCACCTGCAGCACTAGTACCAGCACCTGCACGAGACTTCTTTGCTGGTTCAAGTTGTCGCAGGAATTCGGCAAAGAGTAGATTTTCCACTTCTTTGAGTTTAAGATTTTGAATACGTTTGTCACGTTTCTTATCATCTTTATATAAATCTTTACCAAGTAATTCTTCGTCTATTTGTTCCCAATATTCAACCGGGAAACAATATCCAGGAAGTTTTGTTAAGCATAGAGCAAATAGTTGACAGACTGGCTTGAGTAATTGATTTGTAATATAGAAATAATAATCTGGTATCAGATTTTGCTCACGGATATAATCAGGATGTTCTATACGATCACCTTGTAATTTTGGAATATTACCATCTGGTGATTTGATATAAATATATGGTACTCGATCATTTACCATCGGTTTATTTCCAATATCACGATCTCCCATACGATCTGCGAGAACTTTATGGGCAATCTTTGTTGGATCTTTATATGTCGATTTAAGTGTCTTTGAAATAATAAGATTTTCCAGAGGAATCTTACCATCAATTAGCTCTTGTAGCTTTAGTTTTAAGAAATCTACTGCTGCATTCAAATTATTTTGATTCAGCAATATCTGAATAATACCACCATATACAATCTTAACTATATGAGCATTATCACGGCGTTTTGTTACAACACCCATAGATTTCTCTTTAAACTTCTTAGGGTCTTTTTCGTAGAGATTTCCAATGTATCGTTTTTTAGAAAGAAGGATCAAAGGAAATAGCACTTTCTCATACGCAAGACTCTGATATTCATAACCAGGTTTCTTAAATTCGGCTTTAATCGCTTTTTCAGCCTTAATACCCAACTCAATCGCTTTCTCCAACCGCTGTTCTTTAGGACAATCGAGCGGAAATTTACAGAATATACTGTCCGTATTTTTAAGAATAAGACAACCAACTCCAGCTTGGAATACACCTACTTCAGTTTCAATATCATATACGTAATCTTTATATTCATTTGTGTTATACAGTAAACTTATATCATTATATTGAATTTCTTCTAAATATTTTGATGTTAATTCTATATTTGCATTATCATATGCTATATGTATCTCATCATTTTTACTCGCAAGTAATACGATATATCCTTTAGATTTCAAAGATGTATATATTTTTTGAGCTTCTAATTTATCCTTTGTAATAATTACTTTATTTGGTATATTATCATAATTCATATCAATATAAGAATCATAATCAGAAGATAATTCAAATTTATGTGGAAAGAATTTTAATAATTCTGTATCATTTGTAATTTGTGATGGTTTTATTGGCAATCTTTCTTTTGTCATCAAACTATGATCTTCTGTTACATCTACAATCCCATCTTTATTGATAATTCTATAAATCTTCTTATTACATTTATGTCTAATTACACGTCGGATTTTCGACCATCCATAATCTGTCCATACTTCATAATTATCACATGAAATTTGTTCTTTATCTTTACGTTCAGCTTCATCCGTATCATTTTGTTTAAAAATAGTATATGGATACCATTCTGTTTTTATATCTATCATTCCTAATTCAGATATAGTTTTAACAGTTATTTTTGATGTTATCTTATTACGTACTAAGATTGGAGTATTTCCTAATACAGAATCACCGTAGACTACTTCCACGCCATATTCGCGTTCCATGAAGTTCTTAGCTAGATAGATCATTTCACGACCTGTCGCCGTAGTACATGCGGCAATATCTTTTAGATATATCGAACTAAATCTCGAACCTGTTTGACCATAAAGAGAATTCGCCGTAATTTTATAGGCAAGTTGCAAAGCATCCAGCACGGCTTGTTCAAATGGACCATATGTATCACGTCTATCTGTGACTTTATCTTTAGCTACAATTGTCACTTTATCCACTTCAGCATCGACCACAATATAATTATCATCTTTCTCAGAGACACATCCCGTCACCTCTTTGGTACCGCCTGTTTCTGCATCGGTAACAGTTAAAGTTTCATATTCAATTTTCTTACGAGTCACTTTACGATTCCGCAGTAGATTCATAAGAATTGTAGGAAGTACTCCCTTTTCACCATTGGGAAATTGGGCGAAACGACACGTTTTTTTACCAGTAACATGTTTTTTATCACCAGTACCTTCATATACATCATATTCAATATCTATATATTCTACACCTTCTAGATTTGCATATGGAGAATTCATATCTGTAACATATGAATCATGTGACAGGTTACGAGAAATCATACACGATGGATATAAAGATGAATAATCAAATACAGTAATAGGATCTTCTAGATACATATCACAAATAGGTTCGAGCACAATGGCACCTTCATAACCATCTTCGGCATCGGCGGTTCCACCTACACCACTCGATAAGTCAGCCTTTGATTCAAATCCAGAACCGATGACAGGAATCACATAGTTATTATGATGACATTCACGTGATACTAAACTGAATATTTTAATACCTTGACCACGCATAAAGAGATATGATAGTGGTACGAAACATACATTACCCATACCAATATTGTTACCAATCACTTTCAGTTTATGCATAAGCCGATTACATAATGCACAATCCTGAATACAATATTTGCCAATTACTGCACGATCTGCACTATCACCAAGGAATTTCTCGAAAATCTCACGAGGTTTCAGATCATCCTTCTTATCTTTCAAGAAAGTCTCCGCAACGAAATCAAGTTTATAAGAATCTAATTTGTGATCACGCTGCATAACTTTTAACATATCAATATGGACAATACCATCAGTATCGAAATAATACATAATATTTTCACCTAGTGCTGATGATGATAGCTCTTTCTTCTCCAACATAGATTTCCGTCCTTTTTGTCTGCCAAGACTATCAGCAAACTGATCGTTACATCCTAATTCTTCTGTGCGTTCCCATATATATTTCATATCAAAACCGAAAATATTATAGCCAGTCAAAATATCTGGGTCAAGTCGACTTATAAATGATTTCCAACACAAGAGCACATCCTTTTCAGTAGTCTTCCATTCTACATCGATACCATCTATCGCATCAGTTTGATTCAATGCCACCAAATGTTTATAGAGAATCTCATCTGAGCCGAAGCGACTTACAGTCGTACCAATTTGAATAACCTGATCACCTTCGAGCTCAGGGAATCCACACTTATTTGATAGATAATCAATTAACACTTTATCATCGGCGTTGGCATTGGCAGACACGCTACCGCGACCCACATCATCTTCTGCGTCGTCTACATCTGAGTCATCATCACTATCATCAGATGCTTTACCGGTGGTGCCAGTCCCATTTTTAACAACGTTCTTAATATTCTTAATAATATCTATAATACCATTTACTATCTTATCAGTAATCTCTGGTATTGGTGTTGTAGTATTTGCTTTAGGATATACACGTGATATTGTAACATGACGATTAATTACAATATCACGAGTAAAACATGCACCAAGCCATTCTTTCAAATTGTTTTTGAAATAAGCATAGTCATCTTTGGCAGCTACGATAAGATCTGTAGCAAGTTTGCGATAGTCTTTTTTCGCCACAGGGAAATCACCATGACTACTACTACACTCTATATCAAAAGAAGCGATCAAAAACGGCGCGACCTTTTTATGGTCTAAAGGTATTATAATATTGGGATCATTTATCTCAATAGTATATGTCGTTCGGAAATACTTCTTTTGTTTGACTCGTTTTTTATACGGCGAGTCATCTTCACTGGCATTACTTGAAACACTGTCATCTGCATCATCTTCATATATTGGCGTATATTCATATTTCGGAATCTTAATCCATCCACACGGTTCTATCTTCTTTTCATGAACATATTTGAGAAATGGATCAAGATTACTTCCATAGAGTTTCCACCCCTCTTCTTTCTGTTCTTTCTCACCAAACCATCTCTTTAAGATATTAAACAAACCAAGCGATTTTACACTAATCTTTAAAAAGTTAAAATCCTTACGGTTTGTAAAACCCCAATAATCTTTGCGCTTTACCAATTCAACGTCTTCAAAATGATCTTGATAAAACCAAGAAATTAATTTTTTATTATTATCAGCCACATATTTTTTCGTAGATCTATCATATTTCTTACCTACTACAGTCTTCTTTTTCAATTGATCAATCAGATCGCGAACATTATTGCGATTCGCTTTTAACCAATCTTTAGGACACTTTAGATAAAAATATGGTCTGAAATTTGCAACAGTACATGTAATAGAATCACCCGAATCAGTCACACCATATATAATAATATCATATTCCGGTGTACTATAATTATTTTGCGGGTATTCTCCTTCTTTTTCAAAGTATTTACGTTTAAAATATTGCTCAGATTTATCTGTTTCCGGTATGAACCAATCTATAATTTGAAACTCAAGAGACTTTTTATTTGTTAGCAAAGGTACATCCTCTTTTCTTGGAAATTCCAACTCCATCTTATGCAATATAGTAAATAAACATGTAATGTTTATATCTTTATGAGGCTAAGATAGAGCTGCCTCGGAAAATCAAATTTTCTTTGTGCTTTGTAATGGAGGAACACCAAGGATTATTAATTCTCGTACTTGGATCAATCGTTGTATATCTCGTATGGGACACATATTTCATGGGTAAACAAGAATGGGTGAAATCTTCATACGACGGTAAAGAATATTTAGTACAAAGCTTACCACATAAAGAAGAAGCCGCTGATTTATTAGCGCATATTGCGGAAAATCTAACAAAACTCTCTCGTCATCTTGAAAAAACCGCACCAGATGACAGTAGAACAAAAAATATAGTAATGAATTTCCGTCCAGAGAAAATTAGTGAAGGAACAGACCGTGAAAATTATACATCATATACAGTAAATAAAGGAGAAAGCATAGCATTCTGTCTCCGTCAAAAAGATGCTTCACGAACACTCTTAGATTTAAATACAATGATGTTCGTTGCTTTACATGAGCTTACACATGTAGCTACTGAGAGTCTTGGACACACACCAGAATTCTGGGATAATTTTAAATGGGTATTACATAATTCTATAGATATCGGTATATACACACAACAGGACTTTAAAACAAAACCCAAAAAATATTGTGGAATAATGATTGAATCAAGTCCTTTAGATGGCGAAAAATCTGCCGCGACAGCCGCGACAGCCGCGACCACTTAAACAGTAACATTTGCACTTACACCACTGCTCCCGTAACCATTTGTGCCACGAGTAGAATTGTTTTCACTGTTTGCATCAATAATATCATTATATGTCACCCACTCCAGTTTGGCAGGAGTATAAATACGTTCAAAGATAAGTTGAGCAATCCGATCACCGACACTTACTACAAATGGTTCATCGGCATGATTACGCAGAATAACACGTACACTATCAGAATATCCGTGATCCACGACACCCGCCATAACATCGATAGATTTCTTATAGGCGAGTCCACTCCGTGGAGCGACACGAGCATAACAATCAGTTGGCATATGAATTACAATACCAGTATTAATCATAAGTTGACCACGAGGCGGAACAACACCGCTTTCACATGCGGCGAGATCAAATCCTGCATCATATGGGTGAGCCTTTCGCGGTTCAGTAGCATTTGGGTCAATCATAGCATATTTGAATTTGACAGGCTCCATCGTTGTAGCTGCATCAGCATTCATATTAGAATCTGAAAGCGTAGTTAGTACTATTGGAGTACACTCAGCGAAAATCATTTTTTACTGTGTAATTTGTAGCTACAAGTAAAATGAAATAAACTCTTATTTTTATATACTTCTCAATTATAGATTATGAATGATATTGAAGAATGATATTGAAAAA
>Ga0214175_1000063_pt1 | contig 41811 bp, 40 predicted proteins | sample TroBogEpilimnion_17_FD_153013 | JGI IMG/M metagenome (GOLD analysis project Ga0214175, IMG submission 153013) | Freshwater microbial communities from Trout Bog Lake, WI - 09AUG2007 epilimnion | ecosystem: Environmental > Aquatic > Freshwater > Lake > Epilimnion/Euphotic zone | place: Trout Bog...
CAATTCAAAATCAGCAGTACGAAACCCGCGATGGCGCAGAGCACGCTCGGGGCAATGTACAACATGCGCACTCCCGAAATGTACATCATCGCGCCACCGACCGCACAGCAAAGGATGATGGTCCCAAGGTCAGGACCTAAGGCGATGCCAAAGCAAATCGCGAGCAGGACAAAACTGGGACGTAAAAAGCCTTCCCGAAAATCGACCCAACCTGCACGCGTGAATAAATACGGCGAACGTCCGCTGAACTGGAAGATTTTGAAATTAGCAGGTAACGTATGACGCTGCATCCCCGCCAATAAGTGAGCCATCAAAATAACTAAGGCCAGTTTACCTAAGTCCGAGGCTTGGAGGCGGATGATATAAAGATCAATCCAGCGCCAAGAGCCATTCACCGAAACGCCGATGCCAGGAATCCGGGCGAGGACCATCACCCCCATGGCGATGAAAAAGATTTTCCACGCATACTGCCGGACCATGTCCAAGTTTAAGCGATAAGCGAACCAAGCAGCGATGAACGCAAAGGGAACGTAAATCAACTGACGCTCAAAGGCCGCCGTGCGATTACTCGCCGATAACGAAATCCCCGCACTGTATTGGACCACCAAGCCAAACACCGCGAGCATTAAGGCCAAAGCAGCAATGGAAAAGGCATACCCACCCAGGGCGCCTGAATTCTCTGCTTTGACCTTAATGATCATCGAGCGTTAGAACTTACTTAGCGGGAGTAGCAGGAGCATCCGCGGGGGCGGCACCATTACCCGTGAGAGGCACTAATTTAACGGGCGAGAACGTAGGCCCGTTATCCACCGCACCGGTGTTGGCTGATTCAGTTTTACCCGTCGAAGAAGACTTAGGAGCCAACGTCTTAGGCGTAGCGCCAGGTGCTGGGATTTTCAGTTTCTGACCCACGCGTAACACGGCGTTGAGTTGTAAACCGTTGGCGGCGGCTAAAGCACTGGCCGAAACTTTTTCGCGCGCAGCGATGACGAATAAACTGTCGTTGGGCTTAACGACATACGTGCCACCTGGACCCACCGCCGTGGCGGGAGTGACTTTCGTCGGGGCGGGCGTGCTGATACGATCCGTGGGCACAGGCGCAGGCGTGGTCGTCGGTGCCGCAGGCGTGGTCGGGGCCAAACGCGTCGCACCGGAACCGGCGGGACGAGCCCCAGCGGAATAAGCCGCGAGGTCGCCATCTTGTTCAAAGCCGCTGGTACTACGGCAGCCGTTGAGGCTGACGAGCACCGCGACGACGCACAAGTGGAGGAGTACGACGGCGGAGACAGTAATAATAGGTCGCATAATTGAGGATTTTTTGGGTGGGTGGGTTTTGGTTGAGAAATTAGGTGCGATTCGCGAGGGCGGTGGCGGCGCGTTCGAAAACCAAACCGCGCTCGGCGTAGCCGCGGAATTGGTCGAAACTAGAAAAGCCAGGGCTTAATAAAATCGCCGTAGGCGCATGGGCCTCTTTAGCGGCAGCAACCACGGCGTCTTGTAACGAAGTAAAGTACCGACTGGGCTTCCCTAAGGCCGTGAAATGTTGGTGTAATTCAGGTCCCGTTTCGCCGATTAAATAGGCCGCTTCAATCTGCGGGGCGATGCGTTCCGCAAAACGCTGTAAATTGCCACCCTTCCATTTTCCGCCGCCAATCCAGCGGACAGGAACTTTAAACTGATGGAGGGCGGCTTGCACGGCATGGAAATTCGTGCCCTTGGAGTCGTTCCAAAATTCAATCCCTTGAGCCTCGGCTACTTTGCGTAAGCGGTGTGGTGCCGCGCGGAATAAACGCGCCGCCTCTTCGAGGTAACGGTCAGCTAAACCACGAGCTCGCCAGTACTTCACCGCCACCGCCCAGTTTTCGCGCTGGGGCCAAGCTTCAAAAATAGAACCCGCGGGCACGGGGAGATCTTCATCCGTGCGTTTTGCGATGAGAGCGTGCTCTGGAATTTCGATGCCAAACGCAGCAGCGGACGAAACGACTGATTCACCCACGACTAAAATGCCTCCGGGCATCATGCGCTCGATGAGTTTATATTTAGCACGGAAATAGGACTCTAAATCCCCATGTCGATCGAGGTGATCTTCATCGAAATTCGTCCACAAAACCGCTTCGGGAGTAAAGTGACGTAAGTCTTCCGCTTGGAAAGAGCTCACTTCCACCACCGCCAAGAATGAAACGTTCGATTGCGTGCTCGAGAGCGAAGTAAACGGCAAACCTACATTACCACAGGCCAAGGCATCAATGCCGGCTCGCTTAAAGGCGAAAGATAAGAATTCGGTTAAAGTCGTCTTGCCGTTGGTCCCCGTGATGGCAATCGCAGGTCCCGTCCAGAGCAGTGCCCCGAAATCCAATTCCGTTAGACACTGTAAGCCAGCCCGACGCGCCACTAACATCCACGGGTGGGTCTGGGCAAAACCGGGACTATAAATTAATAAGTCATGCAAGCCCGCTTGCTCTGGACCAAATACATGGTTCGCGCCCTTCTCGTCATAAATCACCGACGCAAACCCATTCGAAGCCAAAGCCGCCGCGACGGCACGACCACTCACCGCATCACCGAAGATTGCAGTGGGTCGTGTTAAACGACGGCGTAAAGATTCAGGAATTTCGCTCATCGTAATTTGAGGGACAAGAGCCCCAGTAAGCCAAAGAGGACGGAGATAATCCAGAAACGGACCACGACCTTGGTCGCCGGCCAGCCCTTCTTCTGGAAGTGATGGTGAATGGGCGTCATCAAAAATAACCGCTGACCACCCGTGCGCTTAAAGTAAGCGACTTGTAAAATCACCGAAAGGCCTTCGATGACAAAGACGCCACCGACAATCGCCAACAAGAACGGCTGATGCATCAAGCAAGCCACCGCTCCTAAAGCCCCACCGATGCCCAAGGCACCGACGTCACCCATGTAAATTTCAGCCGGGGCGGCATTATGCCACAAGAAGACTAAACTACCCCCAACCAAGGCAGCACAAAACACTGCCAACTCACCCGCGCCGGCAACATAGCCGATGCGCAAGTAACTCGAGAATTCATGGTGTCCTACCAAGTAAGCCACGCTACCCAAAATCATCGTGGTGATCAGGACACACCCAATCGCCAAGCCATCTAAACCATCCGTTAAGTTCACCGCATTCGACGAACCCACGCAGACAAAAATAATAAAAGCCGCGGCCACGGCTAAGGTAATAAACGCCGGTAAACCAAAACTATTCACGGACCAGAGCGGCCCATTCAAAATGGGTAACCAAATCTCACCCAGACTCGTGCGGTAATTCGGATCTAACAATACAACCCCCACCGCGACTAAAGCGACGAGGCCTTGACCGGCTAATTTCGTGCGAGCCGAAATACCATCCGAGCTGGCCCGACTGACTTTAAGCCAATCATCGACCAAACCCACGGCCCCCATCCCCACGAGGCAAACCAAGGAAGCTAGCACCAGCACGTTACAACGCGCCCATAATAAAACCGCCGGCAACATCGCCGCCCCGATGAGCAAGCCACCCATCGTCGGCACCTTGCCGCCTTCTTTGGCTAACTCACCCATTAAAGACTTCGAACGCTCGGGCTGACGGACCCGGCTCAACCAGCGAATCATCGGACCCGAAAAAATGAGCCCCAAAATCAAAGCCGTCACGCCCGCCAAAATCGCCCGCACCGAAATGTATTCGAACAACCGAAACGGTCCCCAGTATTTCTCTAACTCGCTCAAATAATAAAGCATTCTAGTGGAAATTTAAAGTATCACGGATGAAAGGTGGGAGGGCTCGTTCCAATGCGTGAGAACGACTGCCTTTGACAAAAATGAAACCACGGTGGGCAAAAAGATCGGCCTGCACTTGTTCTAAGGTAGCCGCGACGTGCGATTGCACCCCTTGAGGCAAACCGGGTAGATAAGCCGCCGCATCCCCTCCGTAAGCAATCACGAGGTCACCTGCCCGGACGGGCAAACGCACGCCACACTCATGGTGCAGTTGGCACGAGAGTTTACCTAACTCGGCCATGCCCCCTAAGAGGAAAAGACGCGGACGAGGGTCAGGGCGACTTAAGCGATCAAAGCAAGCGGCGGAATCGAGCAAGGAGGCCGGGCTAGCATTATAGCAGTCGACGTAGTAAGTCGTCTTACCAATCCGGTGAACACTCCCACGACCTGTAGGAGGCATCCACGTCGCCAAGACTTGCGCTAAGGCTTCGGGGGCGACCCCTAATTCTAATGCCGCCGTCAAAGCCAAGGCTGCATTACGCATGAGCCCTTGGGAAAGTTCGCCACAGGGATAAACTTTGCCGTCCAAAGAAAGACTTTGGCGACCTTCGACGTCGCGCAAAATAGCGGCCTTCACTAAACGACCAGGTTGCACGGCTGGAGCAGGCTCGTCGGCAAACTGCACCGCTATCGTACGAGCCGCGTGAGCTGCAAATTCGGGCCACTGCAATAATTTCGCCGGAATAATCCCCCAACCAGTTGGTTTTAAAGCCGCTACTAATTGCGACTTCTCTTGGGCCACCGCAGCTAAAGAACCCACGCCCTCTAAGTGCACGGACTCTACGGCCGTCACGATGGCCAAATCGGGATGAATCACTTGAGCCGACAAGGCTAATTCGCCCAGCACGCTCATCCCCGCTTCAATCACCGCCGTACGATGTTGAGCGGGATCCACGCGCAACAGCATCAGCGGCACGCCGAGTAGATTATTTAAATTTGCCTCGGTCACAAAGGCCGAGGACCCAAGCATCGCCCCAAGTAATTCTTTCGTGGAAGTCTTACCGACACTCCCCGTCACGCCCACGACTTTGCCGACAAAACGTTGCCGCCATTCGGCGGCGATGTGGCGCAGGGCCACATTCGTATCCCCCACCACCAGCTGCGGAAGTTCGTCGGGTTGTTGGGTGGAGACAATCGCGGCCGCAGCTCCGCGCGTCCGTGCTTCAGCTAAATATTGATGTCCATCACGACGGGCCGTGCGTAAGGCCACAAAAATTTCGCCGGGTTGCAGCGTCCGCGTATCAACGCTAAAACCCTTCGGGGCCACCGCAGGCAGGTGCGACCAAGTCCCTTGGGACCAAGCGGCTAAATCACTGGGGGCAAAAGCAGGCATTAGGCCATCGGGCCCCTCCGAGCCTCCAAAATTTCACGCACAACCTGACGATCATCAAAAGGTACGACCGTATCTGCAAATTCTTGCGTCGTTTCATGGCCCTTCCCGGCAATGATTAAACAATCTCCCGGACGAGCCGCGGCGAGGGCGTAACCAATCGCTTCGCGGCGATCGGGAATAAACGATACCGAAGGCAAAGGACCTAAATCACCCCGCATGTCGGCGAAAATTTTCTCAATCGATTCCTTACGCGGGTTATCGGCAGTGGCCCAAGCCAAATGGGCGTGTTCAACTACCGCTTGCGTCATCGCCGGACGCTTGCCGCGATCGCGATTACCACCACAGCCGTAAACACAAAGCACCCGACCCGGGGTGATACGACGCAACATTTTCAATGCATTGCGCAAAGCGTCATCCGTGTGTGCGTAATCGACAAAGACCGGGAAGTTTTGCCCCGCTTCAACACGCTCCATCCGTCCTGGCACCCCCGGGAAAGATTGTAAGGCAGGAGCTAAGCGCATCGGGTCGCGCCCCAACGCGGCCGCCAAACCTAGCGCACAAAGAATATTAGAGACGTTGTAATCGCCGGGCAGCGTGGACAGGAAACGCGCTTGGCGACCTTGATAATGAAGGGTGAAAACGCTCCCCGTCGTATCGAGCACTAAGTCCGTGGCACGTAAATCTGCTTCCGCCGCCAAACCATAGGTCAGCACTTTACCGCGACGGCGACAGGCTTCGGCCAAAACGCGCCCTGCGGGGTCATCAATATTAATGACACTGACTTCAGGGACCCCACCACCATTGCGACCATCAAACAGCATCGTCTTCACATCGAGGTACGTGGCGAGGTCGCCATGGTAATCGATGTGATCGCGTGTGAGATTCGTAAAAGCTGCGGCGCGGAAACTAAACCCATGTACGCGCTCTTGATGCAAAGCGTGCGAACTCACTTCGAGGCAAGCACCTTGGCAACCCGCGTCCGACATTTGCCGGAAAAATTGGGCGAGGTCAGCGGAGTCCGGAGTAGTCTTATAAGAAGGAATCGAACGACGACCTAAGTGATAACGTACCGTACCAAGCAGGCCCCATTGCGAACCATCGTCTTGGAGTAAGTGACGCACCAGCGTGGTCACGGTCGTTTTGCCGTTCGTCCCCGTTACCCCAACCAAGGATAAATTCTTTTCAGGGTGGCCGTAGAAGCGACGGGCAATCTCGGCCAAAACTTGACGCGGCTCCGCTACTTGAGCCGCTGCCACTGCGGGCAAATTCGTCACTGACTGACTCGAAATAATCGCATGGGCGCCGTGGGCGATAGCGTCATCTAAAAAACTATGCCCATCAGCACGCAAACCGGGCAGTGCAAAAAAGAGCGAACCCGGAATCACGCGACGACTATCCGTAACCATGGTTTTAATCTTCACGGACCAATCCCCGCTCCGGCTCAGGACAGGTAGCCCTTGGAGCAAAGCGTTAAAAGTAGGAGGTTCCGTAAGAGGCGAAGTCATCGAAAGAGGTGGCGTCATCGGGCGTTCTCCTGGTGGTTGGTAGCCGTGGCTACCGGGTTAGCCGCGCCAAAATGGGCATCGGCATTCGCTACCGTGTGGGTGGTGCTGTGAGCCGGAGGCAGGTCGAGCCAGCGAATACATTTCTCGGCCACCTCGCGAAAAACGGGGGCGGCAACTTTACCACCATACCCAACGCCTTCGCCTTGAGGCTCATCAATGATGACCGTAATCGCCAAGCGCGGATCACCCACGGGGAAGAACCCCGAAAAAGAGGCCACGTGCTGGGTAGTCGAATACTTACCATTAATCAGCTTTTGCGTCGTACCGGTTTTCCCAGCGACTTCGTAATTAGGAATATCGGCAATCGGAGCCGTGCCCCCAGGACCGCAAACACCGCGGAGTAACGTCGCCACTTCGGCCGCCGTGGCCGCAGTGATTGCCCGACCGCGCACGCGGGGAGTGTATAAGAGAATCGGGGCACGCGTCTTGGGGTCTTCGACACGCAAGACCAACTGGGGCTGCATCAATAAACCCTCGGCGGCGATGACCGACATCGCCGTGTGCATTTGCATCGCCGTCACACTGACCGAGTGGCCCATCGGTAAACGGGAAATCGTCATCCCATCCCAAGTGCTCGGTTTCTTTAATAAACCAGGCACTTCGGCTCCAGTAATCAGTCCCGTGTTTTGCCCAAAGCCAAAGGAACGAATCAGCGAGTAAAAACGATCTTCACCCATCCGCTCGGCGTACAACATCCCGATTTGTACCGTCCCGCGATTGGAAGATTCTTTCACAATGTGACGCACATCGACGACTCCCAACGCATGGGCATCTGCGGGCAATTCCACCATCCGCCCGCGATACGGCACAATCTTAGCGCCACAATCATACTGTGAATTAGGCGTGATGAGTTTCTCCTCTAACGCCCCCGAAATAGAAACAATTTTGAAAACGGAACCCGGCTCGTAAATATCCGAGACTGCGCGGTTACGTTGACTATCCATCGGTGCCGCCTTCGGATCAAAGTAACGGTTCAAATCAAACGTCGGCCAATTCGCTAAAGCCAAAATACGGCCAGTCTTAGGCTCACTCACAATAATAATGCCACCCTTCGGATTGTAACGAGCCGCCGCCGCGGCCAGGGCATCTTCACAAGTTTTTTGGATTAAACTATTAATCGTTAAAACTAAAGTACTCCCATCAACAGGCGTCACCTCACGTAAGCGAATACTCGCGATTTCGCGGTGACGACCATCGTGCTCGGATTCAATCCAGCCGTTTTGACCTTCTAAAAATTCATTCATCACGCGCTCTACTCCGGCCGAGGGCTCCCCTTGCTTATTCACATAACCTAACACGTGAGCAGCCAACTGACCCTTCGGGTAATGGCGTTGAAACTTATGTTCGGTCACCAATGCCTTAATCCCCAGGGCTCGAATTTTCTTTTCCGTAGCCTCATCACAATCCCGAGCCAACACTTCCCAGCGGACGCTTTGCTCTTCGCCGTCGGCATCGACGCGTTTCGTCGTACGAAAGGCCTTGAGCACATCGACAGGCGAAACTTTTAAAATAGCTGCCACTTCAGCGGCGCGCGGTAAATCTTTTTTCGTGAGCGCTTCAGGATCTACCCCCACGTCCCACACATCGTCCGATACCGCGAGGACATTATCCTGCGCATCGCGGATTTCGCCGCGACGTGCCCACATGACCTTTTGCATGCGGCGAGCTTGAGCGGCCTCCGCGCGAAGCTGCGGTGCCACGACCCAGTGCAACCAGACCAGTCGACCCAAGACGATTAGAAAGCAGGCGGACACGACCCAGGCCAGCGAACGGTAACGCATTCGCCTGGCCTGAGGAAGGGTCATCGGGAATTATTCCCTCCGGGTCCTACGGGAGGACGAAATGCGATTTCACGAGCGGATAAGCGCGGGTTAGGTTTCGCCAAGAGAATGGGGTTGGTCCCCAGCGTCACGGGCAAATGAATCCAAATGATTTGATCAACCGCTGGGCCTTTCAAGGTATCCCCAATGCGTTGTTGTAACTGCAAGGTGTCTTGGGATTGATCGCGTTGGCGTTTCAGTTCGACCAACTCCTTCTTCGATTCGGCAAGCGTCCGCTCCAAGCTGACAATACGATTGCCAATCGCATCGGCCTCCATGCGAAGTTTCATCACATGAATGGAGCCCAAGGCGGCCACGGATAAAGTAGCGACGCCAAAAAAGATGGTTAAAATTCTTTGGTTACTCATACAGCAAGACGGCGCACGGCCCTCAATCGAGCGGAACGACTCCGCGGGTTACGGGCTTGTTCAGCCTCCGATGGTTGGACGGCTTTGCGGGTTAAAAGGTCAGCTTGTTTAACACGTTCATCCTGATTACGAGAGTCATCCCGATCAACGGGACGACCCGAGACGCCATTCATGTAACGTTTGACCAAGCGGTCTTCTAAAGAATGGAAGGAAATGACGGCGAGGACGCCGCCCGTGTTTAATTTGGAAAAGGCTTTAGGCAGGGCTTCGGCGAGGGCTTCGAGCTCATCATTCACCGCAATGCGCACTCCTTGAAAAGTCCGGGTCGCTGGATGCACCCCGCGTGGCCCCGGAGGAGGTGGAGCAGCTTCCGCCACTAACTCGGCAAAGGTGGTGGTCTGGGCGAGGCGCCCCGTCCCCCGGGCCGCTTCAATCGCGTTCACGACACGATGCCAACGAGGCTCTTCGCCGTAATCACGCACGGCCCGTACTAACTCATCACGCGTGGCGTGTTCAAGAAACTCAGCCGCACTCCGTCCGCGCGATGGATTCATGCGCATGTCATTCGGAGCGGCAAAGCGGAAAGAGAAACCACGCTCCGGAATATCCAACTGATACGAGGACACCCCAATGTCCATCAGTACCCCGTCAAAATAGCCCGGAACGCAGTCAAGGTTACGAAAGTTTTGGGCAATGAATTCAAAGCGACCCGGAAAACGTTGGGCCGTCGCCGTCGCACGTTGAGCGGCTGCGGGATCGCAATCTAAGGACTTCACGTGACAAGCCGCCGCCGCTAACAGAGCTTCCGTGTGTCCACCTCCACCGTACGTACAATCCAAATAAACTCCCGTCGCTCGCGGGGCGAGCAACTCGATGCATTCATCGAGTAAGACTGGGAGGTGACTGGTCATCTAGGATTGTGAATAACGTGTGAGTTATGTAAGTAACTTTTGGATACAGGTTAGATACCCAGCTCGCGCAGGGCACGCAGGATGGTACGGGTGCTTTCCGATTCGCGTTCCACTTTCGGAGGCACGGGGGCGGAAATTTGGAACGTCACAAAACTACCACTGAAGACCACATCGCGTTCCAAGCCGGCTTGGGCGATGACGTATTCGTTCAACGTAATCCGGCCTGCTTTGTCGCACGTGACCTGGACGCTGTTTTCACCGAGCAAGCGCAACGCGTTCAATTTATCCGGATCGCTCACGGTCACTTGCGTCGCCGCATCGCGAATCCGTTGCACCATCATCGGAGGAAAAACAATGATTGTTCCGAGGGCGGGGTGGAACATCGCTAAGAAGCTCATTTCACCGGCGGAATCAAAACGCCAGGGCGCGGGAATCGTGACACGGTTCTTCTCATCCAGCTTTCCTTTATGGATGCCGGTGAAGAGACCGTTGTTTGCGCCAATAGACATGTTATGGGAGATTTCGCCCTGTGCGCCCACTTTCCCCCACTCTCCCCCACTCGGCAAGAAATTTCCCCCATTTTCTTATTCACAGCGCCCGGATCGCCTTAAATGACTGATTTAATCCATAAAATACATAACCTTATGGTTATAAGGTGTTTATAAATAGTTGCGTCGTTTTGACCCTCTTCCAGGCCTCTGATCCGTCCGGTCGCGCCCGCCAGACGACCTCATGCCGCCCTGCAAAATCTGGTTAAACGGCGACTTTGTATCCAATTTTTAATTACAAAACAGCCCTTTGACCCCTAAAAACGTGGGGGCGAAATCATTTGCCAACTCCGCCCTGCTGTGTTTTGTCTAAAAGCACTTAATTCGCACACTCTCACCATGAAGAACGCTGCCTCCCTCGTACTCTTAGCCACCGCCCTCGCCTTCACGGGTTGCAACACCCAGATCGGGGTGGACAATCCTGATACGCACGAAGCGAGTTTCTCCAATATCTTGGGTACGCTGACCACGCGCTACAACGCCGACACCGAAGCCGTTTTTAATGCGGTAAAACGCACCTTTGACGGCATGAGCGGCACCCTCCGCACTGGCGAAACCGATGAACGTGGCGCCAACAACGAGCTCCTCGCCGTGGCCGTCTATGCTCGCACCGTGGGCGACTTAGAAATCCGCGTCGACGTGGCTAAGACGGAAGATCCTGTGACCAAGCAATTCTACACCCAAGTCACCGTGAAATACGGCAACTTCGGCAACTTGCCTCAAAGCCAACAAATCATCTCCAAGATTTCGTCGAACCTCCGCCGCTAATCTCGGGCGGAACCGCCTTTAGGACGCCGCCCGACCCTCCGGTCAGGTGGCGTTTCTTTTTACAGCACTTTTTATGGGTAATATTTTTGGACAACAATTTCGCATTGCGACTTTTGGCGAAAGCCATGGCCCAGCCCTCGGCGTCGTCATCGATGGTTGCCCTCCCCGCGTCCCACTCGACCTAGCTTTCATTCGGAGCGAATTAGCCCGACGTCGTCCTGGCCAAAGCCTCCTGACCACCCAACGCAAAGAAGGCGATGAACCCGAAATCCTTTCCGGCGTTTCGGCTCAAGGTCTTACGTTGGGTTCGCCGATTGCGATTATCATTCGCAACACGGATCAACGCTCGAGTGCTTACGCGGAAATGAAGGCGGCCTATCGCCCTTCGCATGCGGATTTCACGTATGATGAAAAATACGGCATCCGTGCCGTCGAAGGTGGCGGTCGCTCTTCCGCCCGTGAAACCGCCGCCCGCGTCGCGGCAGGGGCCATTGCGAAAACGGTTTTACAGCATGCCCATCAAGTACGCATCACCGCTTGGGTCGAAAGCGTTGGCGCACACCAAATGCCCGCGTCTGCCAAAATTCCCACGCTGAAACAAGTTGAAGCCACGCCAACGCGTTGCCCACACCCGGCCACGGCAGAAAAAATTGAAACGTTGATTAAAGCGGCACGCCAAGACGGCGATTCGGTTGGCGGTGTGATTTGCTGTGCGATTGAAAATTTACCCACTGGACTAGGTGAGCCGGTGTTTGATCGCTTTGAGGCTGACTTAGCCAAAGCGATGTTGTCGTTGCCAGCGACGAAAGGTTTTGAAATCGGCAGCGGCTTTAGCGGCACCCTCTTGCGCGGCAGCGAACACAACGACCTCTTTATCAAAAAGGACGGCAAGATTCGTACGGCAACTAATCGCTCGGGTGGCACCCAAGGTGGCATCACCAACGGCGAAACTGTTTTATTCCGCGTGGCCTTTAAACCCACCGCCACGGTGTTGCGTCCGCAAAAGACTGTCGGCCCGAATGGTCAAGCGACCGAGCTGACCGCTAAAGGTCGCCATGACCCCTGCGTCTTGCCTCGCGCCGTGCCCATTGTGGAAGCCATGGCCGCACTCGTCGCCGTGGATCACTGGATGCGGGATCGTGCTCAGAACACCCGCTTCGGCCGCTGTGGACGACCTGCATGACCCCTTTAGTTATTATCTTAGGCCCTAAAGGTGCGGGACGCCGAGCGACCGCTCGCGTGCTGGCCGAAAACGCTTGGCCCGAAGGCAAGCACATCCGGATTTTTCAAGAAGCCCGCGACTCTGATGGTTCCACGGACACATGGCAGTTCCAAAACCAACAAGCCCTCATCCCCGCACCGGGTGATGAAACGGCGGCCATTTTAATCACGCATGGCGGGCTCCCCATGATTGAGCAGATGGAGGCTTTGCACCGCACACTCCAACCAGGTTCCCTCGACGCCCCGTGGCAGTTACAACGCATTATCACCGTGGTCGACTGCCCCTTAACGCAACGCCACCCTGATGTCGAAAAATGGTACGAATCCTGCATCCACTTTTCGGATACGGTTATCTTCCGGCAGCGCTGGGAACTTCCTGGGGCATGGGCGAGCCAGTTTCTCCGCCCTTATCAAGACGACTTCTACCCCTGCCTGTTCATGAACTTCCTCAAGAACGGCCAATTGCCCAACGTCATGCAAGCCGTCGAGGGAGCTCCGCTCCGTCGCACGCATATCTTTGATGAGATTGATGCCGTCGACGAAATGGAATTCGACGAAGACAACTTGCCGAGCGAGCCGTTTGATTTAGTCCGCCAACCCGACAAATATTTTGCCCGCGACGAACTCGGCCGCCGTAAAATCCTCGTCCCCGACATCACGGAAGTTCTCCGTCAAGAAGGTCGGCTTTAAACTGGAATGATTTTCCTGCTATCCGTCTACGCCTGGCTCCTCGCTAAACTCCCCGAGGTTTTTGCGCGGTTGAACGCTTGGGGCTTAGGATGGATACTTTGGCGCATGCGCGGTAAGCTCATTCGACGCAACTTAGCTGCCGGCTTCCCCGAAAAAGATCTCGCTTGGGTGCGGCGTGTAGGACGCACCTCATGCTCGCGAACGGCCGAAATGGCTCTCTACTCTTTGGCCTCGACCATGATGTCGGAAGCCGAAATTCGACGCCGCGTGACGGTCGACTCGCAAACCTTAGTCCCGATGGCCCAAAACGTGACTCAAGGTAAAGGCAATGTCCTCTTCGTGCCACACTTCAACTTGATGGAGATGATGACGGCTATCCCATTTGTGGGTCAGGGGATTGACCATGTCGAATGGTACACCTTGTACCGTCCGCTCAATCAGCCGAGCCTCGATGCGTGGGTCAAGCGCATGCGCGAACGTTTTGGCGTCAAACTCGTCTCTCGCAAAGAGGGCTTTAGCCAACTCATGCAAGCCATGCGTAAAGGCCAAAATGCCGTGGTGCTCTTTGATCAAAACACCTCGAGTGGGGTGCGCATTCAATTCCTTGGTCGCCCCTGTGCCGTCACGGATTTACCCGGACTCATCGCCCAACGCTTTCATGCCACGGGTTGGATTTTTTGGACGGAGCGTTTGGGCTTTTGGAAATGTGAATTGCGAATCCAGAAACTCACCGCCCAAGACTCCGCTCGGTTAACGTTAGAATCCAATGCCTGGCTGGAGCAAAAACTCCGTTCTGATGACGAAGCATGTGCCAACTGGCTATGGGCGCACGACCGTTGGAAAAACGGCCTAACGCACGACATTAAAGACTTAGAAATTAAGTCTTAAGCGCCAGGGACCGGCGTCGCGGGAGCGGGGGTAGCAGGTGCGGTGGTTTCCGTCGGCTGCTTGTTCGCATCATCAAACTTACGGCGCTTACCGGAACCCTCGTCGTTCTTCCCCTTGCCCATTTCGGGACCAAATTTTTCGGCTAAGGAATGTAAAAACTCGGTACGCTTTTCAGGGGACATGGCCCGAATGCGCGCGTTTTCCTCTTTCGCTTTTTCCGGAGGCAAGGACTTCAAATAACGCTCCAGCACGCGGCCATTGAAACCCGCTTTTTCGCGGATGTCTTTGAACATCTTGCGGCGTTCATCGGGCGAAGCACTTTCTAATTTCTCCAGCGAAGCGGCATATTCTTTACGAGCTTCTGGAGGCATACGTTCCAAACGCTCTAAGGCGGCTCGGACGCGGGCTAAGCGCTCTGGAGGCAACTCCAAGATCTTCCGAATCGTCTGCAACTCCTCAGGCGAAGGCTCATTATCGCCCGGCTTGGTCGTGGTCGTTGCAGGGGTCGTATCGGCCGCAAAGGCAATCGAAGCTAAACAAAGGTAGGCAAAAATTTGACGCATACGCATTAGGATCCAGGCGTGGTGAGTACGTCGACGATGGAGGGCTTCTTCACCACGGGGGTGAGCAGGGAAAGATCATCGGCCAACCCCAAGATGTCATTCATTTGGGCGGCCTCTTCTTTAACCACTAGGTCGCGCGTTTCCGAAAACAAAGTATCATTCGAGGCGGGGGCGTAAACCATGAGTGCCCCCACAAAGCAGGCGGCGGCTAAAGTCACAATCGAACCCCAACGAATCACCGTACGGCGGCGGCGATCGGCTTGAACCGCTCGTATCACGCGCGTGGTGAATTCCGCTGAGGGAGGCAAAACGGGACGACGGAGAGCCGTGGTGAGGTCACGTTCGAAAGTAGATTCGGAGTGCGGTTCCATGGCTTAGTTCATAGGTTGAAACCCCAAAGGTGCGGGGAAGTTGCAATTTTCAAGCGGGTCCATAAAAATCTTTGAGTAAATCTTTGAGTCGGGTGCGGGCCCGGTGAATCCAAGTTTTTACCGAGGAAACAGGGGCTTTCATGATGACTGCAATCTCCTCGTAGGGCAGCTCTTGCTGGACGAGGAGTAAAATGGCGGTTTTTTGCTCAGGGGGTAATTGGGCAATGGCACGTTGAAAGGCCTCGTCTAACTCCGTCAAACGGCGGGAGGCCTCATGACTTTGATCCCCCATTTCCGGCGTCGCATCGAGGGCCGAGGTAGGCTTACGGCTCCGGCGCCGCCATTCATTTAAAACTAAATTATGAGCTATATGAATGATATAGGTGCTCAGCTTGGCCTCGGGACGCCACCGGGATGCCGCCCGGTGTAAGCGAATAAAGACCTCCATAGCCAATTCCTCGGCGGTGGCTTGGGAACCGACTTCCCCCTTCAAATAGCCCACTAGGCGCCCTTGGTGGCGATGTACCAGTAAACGCAGGGCATCATCGTCGCCTTCGGCGACAAGCGCCATCAGCCGCTTATCTTCCTCGTCGTCAACGTCCGGAGGTAATGACTCGTCCGCAGACATTTAAGATTAAAACCCCATGGCACCCTAGAAAGTTACACCAAAAGGGTTATTTTTTGGCGGGTGCAGGCGGAGTCTTTTGCTTAGCCGTGGCTTGCTCAATCGCCTTGATGACATCGGAGGCTGGTAAAACCACAGGAGCCATCGAAATGCTGCCACCCTCCCCGGCACTGCCAAAACGGGTAGTCGTGAAACCTGCAAACTTACCCGTTAAACCGAAAACCGGCAAACCGACCGTGGGTAGGTGAATCGAAAGAAAGCGACGGGGCTTTTCAATAAGGGCGCGAACGTAATCGCATTCTACCGATGACACGCGGCCCAGGGAACGATCCATCCGCGTGAGCACAACGACCTCGTCCAAGACGCCTAAATTCTGTGGCTCGCTGAGGTTAATGGGGTGAAACTTCACATCCTTGGCTTCTTCAGCTCCTGCTTCGGGGGCCAAGAAAGCTAAATTCAAATCGCGGTCCTTAAACACCACCGTGGCGGGAACTTCCGTGCCATCGGGCATGATTAAACGGGCTTCCTTCACCTCGCTCGTGACCGAAAGTTTAACCTGATTCCCGCGCACATTCACCATGCGACCGTCGGCACCCGTAGCAGGATCAATGGACGAGGCCGAAACCATGACTAAGCCTTGGGCATTTACGACCGTACCTAATTCCTCCACCGATTGATCGCGGCTTTGCGAGGGGTTATCGCCAGCCGACATCGTCAAGGCGACGGTTGCGCGGATGGTGATGACCGAATCCGCATTGGATTTATACAAAACCCGCGCCGTATCCTCAATCTTCTGCTCGGCGTGCAAAAGCGGCGCACTGACCGTACCAAGAGTTAGGAGAAGAAAGAGGGGTAGTTTCATAGAAAGGAATTAAGTCTTTTATTTAGCGGCTTCAAGAACGGACCAGTCGGGCTCGAATTCTAAATAGGCTCCCGAGAGACCACGGCGTACTTGGAGCACCACGTGACGTGGCTTAGCCGCAAACAAGGCATCCAAGGTCTGCTTGAGCGTCACATTGTCGACGACTTTAGTCTGGTTAATCGACAAGACAATATCGCCCGTGTGTAAGCCAGCTAAGTCCGCCCAACCCGAACGCTCCACCTTGGTCACAATGACCCCCTCGGTATCCAGCGATTCTTTACGCTGGGTCTTATCATCGTAACTCAACTGCCGAGCCGAAAAACCAAATCGAATATCCTTCACGGTAGGGAGTTCGGAAGGCGGCACGGGGCGTTCAACTAACTTAAGATTAATCGCCATGGGTTGCCCGGCACGGAGCACATCCAACTTCACCTCCGAACCCACGGGGTATTCTCGCAAAAGCGAGCTGAAGACTTCGGCATCTTCGGGGCGACGAGCGGGAATGACTTTATCATCTAATTTTAAAATTAAATCGCCGACTTTGAGTCCCGCTTGCTCGGCATTGGTCCCAGCTAAAACCTGAGTCACCCGAACCCCGGCCTTACCCTTCAAGCCCATCGCCTTAGCGATTTCAGCCGTCAGCACCTGCGTGCTCAAGCCTGCCCAAGCCCGCGCGGCCCGCGGAGCGATGGCAGGGTCTACTTCGGGCCCAATCCGAACAACCGCGACCATCTCTAACCCCTGGCGATCAAATGTTACCAAAACTGGCTCTGGTTCCGTCTTATCTTTTAAAAGTTCCCGCGAAACCGTGCGGAGTGCGTCGACGTCCTTGATGGGACGACCGCCGAGACTGAGCAAAATATCATTCTCCATCAAAGTTGGCTTCGCTTCAGCCGCAGGACCACCCGCCCGCAACGAGTCTACGATGACTCCATCCGTATTCGGGCGCTTGGCACGCAAGGCCGTAATCCGCGTCAAATTGCGCACCGTCAAACCCCAAGAGGTTAATTCAACTTCACGTGCCAAGTTAGCCGTACGCTCAATGGGCGTGAGATTAACTTTATGTTCTACGCCATCACGTGTGTAGACCACTTCAACCGGCACGCCAGGCTTCAGACTCGCGACCAAACCATAATAAGCAGGCATGAGTTCATCGCAATCCGCATCGACCGCATGGCCTTGCACCGCTTGTAAAATATCACCTTGTTGCAAACCACTACCCGCCGCCGGCGAACGTTCAATCACCCCGCGCACTAGCACGCCATGTTTTCCTTGAATCGCTAAAGAGCGTAGCAGCGGTTGCACTTCAATACCCAGCCAGCCGCGCACGACATGACCTTTTTGAATTAATTCCATAGCCACAGCCTTGGCAGTGTTGGCCGGAATCGCTCCACCTAAACTCCCGACGCCGATTTCGTTGACCCCCACAATGCGTCCCGTGACATCGACTAGCGGACCGCCGGAATTCCCCCCGAAGATGACGGCATCGTGACCAAACCAGCGGACTAATTCACCGACTGATTCACCATCCAAATTCATCCCCCCGACAAAGCGTGTCATCACCATCGCATCATTCGCAATGATACCCAACGTCACCGACTGGGTTAAACCAGCAGGGCAACCCATCGATAAAACCGTATCACCCACGCGCGCTGCAGAAGAATCCGCAAAACTAGCGACTGGCAAGGGGGCTTGGGAACGGCGACGTGATAAATCGAGTTTAATCACCGCAATGTCCGTCATGGCATCGGCACCGACCAAAGTCGCAGGCAACTCTTCACGGTCAGCCAAACGGCACAGGAAAGTCGCCCCACGACCAGCCACGTGGTAATTCGTGATCACATACCCTTGCGGGTCGATAATAGAACCCGAACCCACGGCGTGTTGACGCAACATCCGACCATCCGAACCCTCTTCCGAAATCACCTCGATACGGACAATCGTCGGCGACATTTTGGCGATGGCACTCTCCACTTCAGGACGGCGGCGCACCACGGCTTCTTCAGCCGGAAGCACGACCATCGTGAGTAAAAAAGCCAACCAGAGACGTAAGGTATTTTTCATAAAATTAAGCACGGGAACGATGCGCAAAGTGGCGGGAGATTCTTAGGAAGCAGTTCTCGAGCGCTGACATCATTTGGTAATTCAACTCCAAACGCACCCGCATCTGTTCCATTGCTTCGATGGATTGGCTGATGGCCTGACCACAGTCAGGATGCTGCCGTCCAAGGAGCCGCAGCCGCTCTTGGATTGAAATTAACATACGCAGGCGAACGCCACGGCTAATCGAAGCTTCGTGGGCTTCCTCGACATCGTCCTTATCTGCAGGGTCATCTGGGATGGGCGGAGGATTTTGCTCCAACGCTTCCTTAACGAACAATGCCAACAAACCTTCAAAGCGGGCACAAAGGCCGTACATCGGCAGAATCACGTCCACGGGCTTCGGCAACGTTGTCGGTGCCGCCAACACACCCAACCAGCGATCGAAATCACGTAGCCAATTATTCCAAGCCTCATCCGTGATTAGGGGCGTTTCACCGCCAAGGTGAAAACGTAAGCAACGACTCAAAATCGTCGGCATTACGCTGTAATAATTAACGGTCTGCAAAACAATCAACGTCTCAGGCGGAGGCTCTTCTAAACTTTTAAGAAAGGCATTCGCCGAAGAGGCATTAAAACGATCCGCCTCGTGAATAATCACGGCTCGGTGTGCGGTCGTAGACGTCAGGCGCAAGGCTGCCACGACTTCCTGCACGCTCTCGATATCGATAATACGCGAGCGCTTACCAGGACGCAAAACGCGACAATCCGCATGGGCCAATGGCTCACCCGTCTCCAGTTGCACGCCGGCTAAAAACACCGCGGCACGCTCCAGCAATCCACCATCAGCGCCCGTCAGTAAAACCGCATGAGGCATTCGACCTTGGGCCCGGGCCTTCATGAGCACCTTCACCGCTGGCAACTCACTTAAATTAGGAGAAGCGACGCTGGACTTCATGCCAAATCTGTTGAGCCACTTTTTCGGGTGGCTGGTGGGCGTTTAGGACGAGGAAGCGTTGCGGCTCCTCGCGAGCTAAGGTGTGATAAAAATCGCGGACGCGCTGATGAAAGCCATCCTGCAAAACCTCAAATCGATCAGGCTGACCTTGGTCACGCACAGACGCTCGACCCAACCCTTGAGCAGGATCAAGGTCGAGGAGCACTGTTAAATCGGGACGGAGCGAACCACAGGCCAAGCGATTAAGCGCTTCCATCAAAGTTCGATCTAAGCCACGGCCACCCGCTTGGTAAGCGACCGTCGAATCAATGAAACGATCGCAGAGCACCACACTCCCCTGCGCTAAAGCGGGCCGAATCACTTCGCCGACCAACTGTGCTCGACAAGCGGCAAACAGGCACGCTTCGGTGGTGGGTTCTAGTTTACTTTGCGGTGATTTTAAAACCTCGCGTAAACGCTCGCCAAGCAACGTTCCACCCGGCTCACGCAACTTCAAGACCTTTGAGCCATGCGCTTCCAACTGCTGCGTCAACAGGGCCAACTGCGTCGACTTCCCAGCTCCTTCTCCTCCTTCCAATGTAATAAGTTTACCCGCGATGGCCATGGGAAGAAAGTGATGAAAACGGTTTTTAAAGCGAGCCGGTAAAAAGATTATCTCTCAAATAAAAAACCCGACAAGACGTCGGGTTTAGCAAACCATCACCGAAAACCTCAGCCACCCGAGGGCGAAGGATCAGGCTGTTGTTGCTTTTGTACGGCGTTATTCACGACGTCAGAAATTTGTTGCATCAACTGGGTAGTCGTCGAGGTACTACCGCCGGTCGAGGTATTAGGTGCAGGCGAAGGGGGCGTGACTACATTACCAGCGGCAGGCCCTTGATTGGGCACGCTACCACCGATAGTCGTTGGTACAACCTGACCTGGGCTAGGAGCCACCTTAGCCATGTCCTTCACATCATTAGCAAACGTCACCGGCAAAGAAGTCGCATTCGCCAAACTCGTCGCCACTTGGGCCAACTGACTCGAGTCCATATCCAACAAAGCTACCGTCATGGGAGGAGGTGGGGTGCTGCCCGCCAAAGTCGTCGTACCCGACCCAGGAATCAGGGGAATGTTAGGCACATTCACGCCAGGGGTGGCTACTTGATTCGTCGTGGTCGTGGTACCGCTTTGAATATTCGAACCCGCTAAGGTTAAAATCCCCGAAAGACCGCTCACCGAAACGGTCTTACCTGGCAACACGGGGATTGGACCATTGGTCGTATTGGAAACCGTGGCTTCGACGGAACCGCGCACGCAACCGATGCTTAAAGAACCCACGCCGTTAGAATCCACGACGTACTCCACCGTATAAATCGTACCACGAATGCGGGCCACGCCGGCAGGCGTCTTGATGGTGTAAGAAGATTGCGGATTCAACTTACGCACTTCGCCGATTACTTTACCATGGAAGACTAAAATCTCGGTGACGGAAGGACTGGGCTCCTTATCGAGCTTTTGATACTGACCTTCAACAATCAGCTCCGAAGGCACTTGTTTGAACGTCCGAACTTCCAATGACGTGTCAGGGTTAACAATCAGCGTCGAACCATTCGAAAGAATCAGCTCTGCCGTCGATTCAGCACTGGTTTCAACTTTGTAACCTTCTTGAAAAACAATTCCTTTAGAAAGCGGCGTGGTCTTGGCTTGGGGATCAATCAAAGCGGCCGTGCCTTTGACGACACCGACTTCCACTTTACCGTTTTGCAACGCAGCGGAAGCGACGAAGGGAAAGAGCATCACTCCGAGCCAGCAAAGTAGGGATGAAAATGAGCGAATCATGACAAAAAGGGGCAGGTTTTTACCCTAGTGTGCCCCTCACCGGAGGCAACCCCTTAAAACAAAAAACCACCACCCCTAAGGGCGGTGGTTTTAAACCACGAATCCGACTTAAGAAATTAAGCGGTTTCGTACTTTTCCAACTTACGAGCCACGCGCTTAGCCGAGAGCTGAGCGTATTTTGGAAGTCCTTGATCGTAAGGAATTTGCAACTCACCTTGGATGAGTGGCAGCGCGTAGCGCACGAAGTCAGGATGGATCGACATGCGATCTTCACCAATGAACTTCTCAGGGAAGGCCTTCACGCCATTCGCGATGTTAGCCAAAGGCTCGAGGTGCGTGGTCACGCCATAGGGTTCTTTACCAGAGCGCACCAGGGTAACCATTTGGCCCGTGGAGCCATTGAGGGCGGCCTTCACGGCAGCCTGACCGCAGAGGTAAGCCTCATCGACGTCGGTCTTCGAAGCATTATGCGAAGCGGCACGCTGAGCGATGCCCAACTTGGAAGCACGAGCCTTCACGCCATCAAAGCGACCTTCTACCAACGAGCGCAAGTATTCACCGGCACCACCTAAAACGGCGTGGCCGAAAGCATCCGTACTCGAGGTGTCGGCACCGAGGTAATTACCCGCGGCATCTTGAACGCCTTCGGAGACGACCACGAAGCAGTGCGTGTTCCCCTTCAAGACTTCTTCAACGCGAGCGAGGAAGGCATCCGAATTGAAAGGCACTTCAGGCAAGAGCACGATGTGAGGCGCGGTGCAACCATACTGGGTGCTGGGCGACTGGCTCTTCGAGTGGTCACCCTTCTCCTTACGATGAGCTAACACCGTAGAAGCGGCCAACCAACCGGCGTTACGACCCATGACTTCGAGGATCGAGACGAAGTCATTTTGACCCATGGCAGCGTTGTCCAAAGACATCTCGCGCACCGTGATAGCAAGGTGTTTAGCAACCGAACCAAAGCCAGGGCAGTGGTCGGTGATGGGCAAGTCGTTATCAATCGTCTTGGGTACGCCCACGACGCGCAACTCGTAGCCACGCTCTTGTGCCAAGGCGGCAATCTTAGCAGCCGTGTCTTGCGAGTCGTTACCACCGATGTAGTGGAAGAAGCGGATGTTATGCGCTTCGAAAACTTGGAGGATGCGATCGAAGTCTTCAGACTTCTTCACCTTGTAACGGCAGGTACCTAAAGCTGCGCCAGGGGTGTGCAGGAGCGCACGGAGGGTTTGCTGGGTCTCTTGCGTTAAATCGATGAGCTCTTCATGCAAAACGCCTTGGATGCCATTCATGCCGCCATAGATTTCGACGATTTCATCCTCATGATTGAGGGCTTCGGCGATGACTCCGGCGAGGCTGGCGTTAATCACGGGCGTGGGACCGCCGCTTTGTGCGACGAGGAGATTGCCTTGTAAGGAGGACATAGGAGTAAACAGGTTGAAAAAAGGGTTGTGGGAAGCGACTCGCCCCTTGGCAACAGGAAAACCCTGTCCCCTGCCCTACTCGTGGTTTTTGCCTACAAAATTCGCCCAGCCTTCACCTGCTCCGCCGCGGGGAAACGACGCACCCACTCGCCCACGGACTGCACGAAGGTATCGACTTGTTGGCCTGCCGACCCCGTCAATTCCGAGGCACGAGCAATCGCGGACTCTAAAGTGGCCTTAGGCACCTTCAAACGAGGATCGGCCGCCAAACGGGCCACGAGGTCGTTCTTGTCGATTTTACCCGTGCGCAAATCTTTTGCCACAGCCACGGCGTGTTCCTTAATCGCCTCGTGGGCGGCTTCGCGTCCAGCCCCTGCTTTAACGGCCTCCATCAAGAAGGTGGTGGTCAGTAAGAAGGGCAAATAGTGCTGGGACTCGCGGGCAATGACCGGAGCATTCACTTCCATTTGATTCAGGACGGTCAAGAAGGCCTCTAATAAGCCGTCGATGGCCATGAAGGCATCAGGCAACAAGACGCGGCGTACGACCGAACAAGAAACATCGCCCTCATTCCACTGCTCACCCGAGAGCGATGCTGCCATGGCTAGGTGTCCGCGTAAAATCACATGAAAACCATTAATCCGCTCACAAGTGCGGGCGTTCATCTTGTGAGGCATCGCCGACGAACCGACTTGGCCAGGTAAGAAACCTTCACTGGCTAATTCATGACCTGCCATGAGGCGTAGGGTCTTGGCAAAAGAAGAAGGTCCCGACGCGGCAGCCAATAAAGCCGACACGACTTCAAAGTCCATCGAGCGTGGGTAAACCTGTCCGACGGCATTCAGCGAATGAGGCAACCCTAAGTGCACAACTACGCGGGCTTCGAGTTGGGCCACTTTCTTGGCATCGCCAGCCATTAGGGTGAGTTGATCTAATTGCGTACCGACAGCACCTTTCAAACCACGGGCGGCGAAAGCTCCGAGGACGGCGTCCAATTGGGCCACACCGCGTAAACATTCTTCACCAAACATCGCCCAACGCTTCCCCACCGTCGTGGGTTGCGCGGCCACATTGTGCGTCCGGGCGGTGATTAAAAGATCTCGATCTGCCTGCGCCCGGCGGGCCAAAGCCGCTAAAGCCGCGATGTATTTCGTACGCACTAACTCCAAGGAACGAAATACCTGCAATTGCTCGACCGATTCGGTTAAATCCCGACTCGTGAGGCCCTTGTGGATGTGTTCGTGACCCGCTAAGGCACAAAATTCATCGATGCGGGCTTTGACGTCGTGACGGGTGGTTTCCTCACGTTGCCGAATCGATTCTAAATTCACCTGATCTTTGACCCGCTCATAGGCGGTAATGGCTTCGGCAGGAATAGCTAAACCCAAGTCGCGCTGGGCCTTCATCACGGCCACCCAATACTCGCGCTCGAGGATAACGCGGCCGCGCGTGGACCATAAGGCTCGCATCGCCGGCGAGGCGTAACGGTCGGCCAGAACATTGGGGACTTGATCGGATTCCATGGAAAACGGTGTCACCTTATCACACTGCGCGACGAACCGCAAGCGCCCGCAAAAACAAAGCACGCACCGAGGCCTCATCGCGACCACGGTTGGCGGCATCGAAACTGTCGCCACACGCCAACTGTAAATCGACTAATTCACTCAGGGTGAAGCGGGCGGCCGCAGGGGCGACTTTATTGCTAATATACCAAGCATTTTGCGAAAAAAGGTTCGCCGAAGATTTAGCGGCCGAACCGAACTTGGCACCGTGTCGGCTACTCGCTGTCTCGAATTGGCCTTTGGGCAAACCGGCTTCGCTCAAACGAAACTCGCCCGCTTCAGCCAAAACTTTGATTTGAATCAGTAATCTCAGCCGATTTTGCAGGGCCGCTAATAAGGGGCGGCCCGAATCTTCGTTGAAGAAATAGCGCTCCAAGGAAGCCAATCCCCAGTCCAAATCCCGAGCCATCAACGCTTCAATCGGTTCAAAAAAATCCCCCTCCCCGAAACGCGGCACCATGAGCATGACGTCGGCTTCCCGCACCGTGCCACCGGGGCCTACATAGGTAACCATTTTTTCGCTTTCCGTCACGACGAGGCGGGTCGATTGCCCGACTTGGGCTACAATCGCCTCCGGCGCACCGGCCGTCCATTTCACGCCGCCTTTCTTGAAACAATCTTCCACTAAGGCCAACTGCCCTTCTGCCTGAAGGTCGGATTTATCAAAGGGCGACTTAGGTGCCGGGGAGTGGATGACGAATTTATCCACTTTATCCTTTAGGGCCGAAAGATCTTTGCGGCGGCCATCATAGGGCGTGGCGGAAATAATAATATAAATCCCGTCAGCCGCCTCGAGGGCGGCCTTCAACATGATGTCCAAGCTTTCCTTAACCTCTTCGGACTTCGCCTGCACCGAATCCGCCACCCAATTAAAGTTTTGCAGCCAAAGCACTTTTTGTCCGCCGAACATGCCCATGGTTTTCAGCGCATCTACAAACTGCACCTCGATTGCTCTGGCATCATCAACCCGGGTTAAAAGCGCGGGGATTTTCTCAATCTCGGCATCCGCGCCAGCCTGCTTTTGGGCGTAGGCAAAACACTCCCGAGCCTCTTGATCAACGAGGTACTCATCCTTGCCCGCAATAATGGCAAAATAACTCGGCACGCCCTCAATCTTAGACCTGAGGCGACCTTGGCAACTGCAATCAAAGTCAGCTCGCTTTAGGAGCCGTGGATTAAATCTTCGACGCGGTATTTGTGTAAATTACGACGCATCCAATCCAGAGCCGTATTGACCGCGCGCAACTTCACTTGACCGCGATCACCGGTCAACACCACACGTTGCGACCAGACGCCCGTAGGTGATGCATAACCAAAATAAATCGTGCCCACTGGATCCGCTTCCGTACCGCCTCCTGGGCCGGCGTAACCCGTCACCGACAAGGCATACTCCGAACCAAACTTTTCCGCCGCCGCAGTGGCCATCGCAATCGCACATTCTGCCGATACTGCGCCGTGTTGGGCTAAGAGGCATTCAGGGACGCCGAGGATATTGACTTTAGCGTCATTGGTATACGACACCACCGAACCCGCAAAAACTTTTGAGGCGCCTGGGATATCCGTAAATGCGTTCGCCAAAAGACCACCCGTGCAGGATTCCGCAATCGCCACGGTTTTTTCTAAACAACGCAACTGCTCAACGACCAAAGAAGCCAAGCAGGCATGGCCGGTACAAACGAAATCAGGACCTAACGTATCACGCACTTTGCGTGCCACTTCGCATAATTCTTCGGCCGTGGCACCATTGCCACCCGATGAAATGCGCGCATCCACTACGCCGGTATGCGTACCAAACGTCAGCACCATTCCAGGCTTTAAAAGGGGGCGAATAATTTTCTCCAAGGGCACTGCGCCAATTCCATACGTGCGCACTTGGACGTAGGCCTCACCCTGACAAGCACAACCGCAGGAACGAAGTCGGGGAACGATTTCGTTCTCGAACATCGGCTGTAATTCGAGCTTGGGGCCAGGGAGCATGATTAAAATCCGCTCGTCCTTGGCTAAGAAAATTCCCGGTGCCGTGCCACGTGGGTTGTCCACCGCTTCGGCTCCGGTGGGCACGTAACACTGACGCAAATCCTGCTCGGACACCGTGCGGCCTAATTTCGCAAAACGTTCCCGCAGGGCGGCTTCCGCCTTCGGTACATGTTCTAAACTCAGTCCTAGGGCCGTGGCTGCCGCCTCACGGGCATGATCATCGGTGGTAGGTCCAATGCCCCCCGTGGTGACGATAACATCGTAGAGCCCCCAACTGGTCCGGAGTTCTTGGGCAATTTCTTGTAAATTATCCCGCAAAACTACTGAACGGCTAATCGCCAAACCCCGACGGGCCAAATGCTCTCCCAGCCAAGTTAAATGTCCGTTCGTGTTTAAGCCATCGAGAAGCTCATCGCCAATATTGATGACCAAAACCTGGCGAGGGCGGCGGGATTTTGAAAAGCAGGAAAACATTGGCGAAACTTCAAGAGATGACTCATTATAAAAGTACTCACTGAAAAATGCAAACTGACGGAGAAGAACTTTCGCCGAAAGCGAAAGCCCGGCGTGCCGGCCATACCCCCGGGGTCTACCTCATGAAAGACGCGGCGGGGCTGGTCGTTTACGTCGGAAAGGCCAAAGATCTTAAGAAACGGCTCGCTTCTTACTTCGTCCCCCGCCCCCGCCTGACCCCCAAAGTAGCCGCCATGATGGACATGGTCGCCGACCTCGAATGGCATGAGGTTCGCTCCGAAACCGAGGCTCTCCTCTTAGAAGGTAAGCTCATAAAGCGGTGGCGGCCGAAGTGGAATATCCTCTTTCGGGACGATAAACAGTTCCCCCAAGTCCGGGTCGACCTCAACGACCCCATCCCCAAATTCCGGATTGTCCGCCTCCGCAACACCGACGCGGCACGCTACTTCGGACCCTTTCCGCACCAGCAAGCCGTCCGCCGGACGCTGCAAGAAATGCGGAAAAAATTCGGCATCCTCCTCAACGAAACGACCCCACAACTCCTCCCGGATGGTCGCTGGCGACTCTACAACGACCTGCGGGCTCAAATTCAAAAACATCCCAACGAAGTCACCGTCGACGAATACGCCACGCGCGTGCAAGCCGCCTGTGAATTCCTCGAAGGTAAAGCGGCGGCGTGGGTGGAGCAATTAGCGGCGGACATGCAAGCGGCCGCGGCGACCCGCGACTATGAAAAAGCCGCGGAGTTGCGCGACCTGCTCGAAGCCCTCCGGCAAACGACCGAAAAATCTCGTCGCTTCTTGCGCGAGAACCCGCTCCCGCGACGCGACGAATCATCGGCGCTCCAAACGCTCGCCGAAACGTTAAACCTACCTTCGCCCCCCACGACCATCGAGTGTTTTGATATTTCTCATATCTCAGGCACGCTCGCGGTGGCTTCGATGGTACGTTTTGTCGACGGGCAAGCGGACAAAGCAGGCTACCGCCGTTTCAAAATTAAATCCTTCACCGGCAACGATGACTTCCGGGCCATGCAAGAAGTAGTCGGCCGGCGCTACCGCCGTTTACACCAAGAAAATCGGGCCTTTCCGCAACTTATCATCATCGACGGCGGACACGGACAAGTCGGGGCAGCCCTCGAGGCTTTTCAACAAGAAGCCCTCACGCCTCCGCCGCTCATCGGTCTGGCGAAACGCGAAGAGACCATCGTCTGCCCTGATCAGCGGGAAATTAAATTACCGCGCCACGATGTGGGTTTGGCCTTACTGATGCGCGTGCGCGATGAAGCGCACCGCTTTGCCAACGATTTCAACGCCGAACTCCGTAGCAAAAAACTGCGTGAATCGATTCTCGATGAACTCGCCGGACTCGGCCCTAAACGAAAAGCCGTTTTGTTAGAAACGTTTGGTTCGATTCAAAACCTGCGTAAGGCGAGTTTGGAAGAACTCGCAGCGGTGCCCGGCATCGGCGATAAATTTGCGGTGGAAGTGAAGGCGTTCCTCGAGACCCACGGCTAAGCGGCCGCAGTGGCCAGCTTGGTAGCTAGCTCGCGCACCACGAGGTCGGCAATCCGGTCAGCACCTTCGGCATCGCCTAAGGCGGTGATGGCGGCTTTCCATTGCGACCACACTTGACCCTGCAGAGCAAAAGCCTGCTGCAAAACATCGCGGGCTTGCGTGGGGGTCAACCCATACGCCCCGGCACCATGATCCACAATCAAACGGGCGTTGCCCGCTTCCTGACCAGGAATCACTTGCGTAATAATCATCGGCACCCCAGCCGCGACACATTCATGCGTCGTGGCCCCGCCTGCTTTGCTCACCACGACATGGCTAGAAAGCATCAACTCGGGAATCTTATCCGTCCACCCCAAGACCACGGCGCGGCCCGCGGTGGCTTGCTCCACGGCCTGTTTAAAATCAGCGTCCTTGCCGACCGTAATCGTTAAATCAATCTCAAGTCCCGAGAGCGTTTGAGCCCATTCCACGGCATCGCGGCGGCCAGGGTTTAACATTAATAATACGCGCGGACGTTCCGTGGCCGTGACTTGAGAACGAGCCCGCAAGCGGTCCGAAACTGGGAAACCGTAAGGCAAGATTTTCTCCGCAGGCACGCCTTGGCGGCGCATAATCGCGGCGGTGGCTTCATTCGGCGTCACATACCAATCCGAGTAAGCTCGGTGCCAGGCGCGATTTACCGTCATCGAATCCGTGACCACGGTGATAACGCGCGGACGCTCAGGGTCCGACAACTTCCAGTTTTTAGGTAAAAAATAATTATATAACGGGTAGGCCGTGACGATGACTTTGGGCTGCGTTTGGGCTAACATTTCGCCCCACGCCTGCACGACTGGTCGCACCAAGGGCACCGTCCACGAAACCAGCGGAATCTTGTCTAAAGCATGGTATAAACCACCCCAAACCCGCGGGTAGTTATTGGCTAAATGGATGTAACGATCGCGCTGACTCTTAGCCTTCTCGGGACCGTAAGCTTCTAAAAACAGATCATGAAAGTCGCCTTGGACACTCCCTGAAGGATGGCGATTCAAAGCTGCCACGACCGCCCGGGCAGCGGCGTTGTGCCCTTCGCCAAAGCCAGCTGAGAGCACCGGGATTTTTTCCATAAACTTAGGCAACCACCGGTTCGGGGTTAGCACGCAAGTTCAAGACTTCAGCCGTTTGGCTGGCCTCAAACTGCGCACGTTGGGCGGCAATACGACGACGCAATTCGACGTGATCGACGACGCGAATCTGCCCATCGGTTTCTTCCACAATCGCCGTCAGAGACTCGACCCAATCGCCAGAGTTCAAGTAACGAACTTGGCCCATCATGCGGTCTTCCGCTTTGTGAATGTGACCGCAGATAACGCCATCGCAACCACGGCGACTAGCCAAGGTTTGCAAGTGCTCTTCGAAACTCGAGATGAAATTCACGGCCGACTTAACCTTACCTTTAATCGCTTGGGATAACGAAAAATATTCTTTCCCGCGCCAGGCGCGCCAGCGGTTATAAACGCGGTTCACGTCTAAAAGAATTTGGTAGCTTACGTCTCCCAACACCGCCAACCAACGCATCTTAGCCGTCACGGTGTCGAAAGCATCGCCGTGAATGCAGAGGTAGCGACGGCCGTGTAAATCCGTGTGCACATGCTCTTCCGCGAGCTCGATGCGGTCAAAGGTGATGGGGATTAAGCGGCGAATGAAGTCGTCGTGGTTACCGCGCAAGTAAATGACCTTCGTCCCATCCTTCTCGGCCATCTTCATGATACGGCGCACCACGGCGGTGTGGGCGGGCGACCAATAGTTCTTCCGTTGCAGCGACCAGAGGTCGATGATGTCGCCATTCAAAATTAATTTTTCGCACTTCACCCCGCGCAAGACCTCTAATAGTTCACGGGCTTGGGCATCTTTAGTGCCTAAGTGCAGATCGGAGAGGACCAGCGTTCGAAAGAAAACTTTGGGTGAAACTCCGGGAGCAACAGGAACGCTTGAATTCATGGAAGCCAATCCTACCGCCCTGAAGTCACAATCGGATGGCGATTGTGACGAAGATAGGCAACAAAGGCTGGTAGCGTTCTGTCACACAATTGTAACAGTCGTAACAGGCTGATGTTAAGATTGTTACGGATTGGTAACGAACGGGGCTTGCGGGCGGCTAGCCCCCACCTTTGAAGCCAAGCCAACCTACACGCACCTTTATGAAAGACTTCCTCAAGAAAGTTCTCGGTAAAGACGAAAAGTTTTACGAATTACTCGAAGCCAGTGCCGACGAAGCGGCGAAGAGTGCGAAGTCGCTCTCGAAGCTCTACGCCCAAGTAGGCAAACCCGACTTCACGCAACGCTTCACCGAGCTCGTGGTCGCCCGCCGCAACGACAAGCGCATCGGCCTCTCGATCACCCAAGAACTTTGCCGGACCTTCGTCACGCCCTTGGAGCGTGAGGACATCGAAGCCTTGGCGAACGCCCTTTATAAGATTCCTAAGACCTGCGAAAAGATTGGCGAACGCCTCGCCATCTGCCCTTCGCAGTTCTCCACCGACATCGTGGATAAACAAGTCAAGATGTTGGAACAGGCCACTGAGGTCACCGCGCGCTTGGTCGCTCGCCTCCGCAGTTTGAGCAATGTCGAAGAAATTCAGGATGACTACGAAACCTTGCAAACCATCGAAGGCGACGCGGACCGTTTGATGGTGGGCTTGTTGCGCGACCTCTACCAAGGCAACGTCGACGCCAAGGAAGTCGTGGTGCTCAAAGATATTTACGAATTACTCGAGCGGGCCATCGATCACTGCCGCGATGCGGGTAAGGTCGTGTTCCAAATCGCCCTTAAATACGCCTAAATCGTTCGCTGGTAATGGACCCCTTCTTGTTGATGTTAATCGTGGTCTTGGTGGCCGTGGTGTTTGAATACATCAACGGCTTCCATGATGCCGCGAATGCCATTGCTACCGTCGTCTCCACGCGCGTGCTGACGCCTCGCCAAGCCATCATGCTGGCGGCGGGGATGAACCTCGTGGGTGCATTCTGGGGCACGGCGGTCGCGAAGACGATTTACTCGGGTTATATTGATTTAGCGGGGGGCTTCCAAGTCGACCAACTCGCCATCGCCTGCGGTTTACTAGGCGGCATCGTGTGGAACCTCATCACCTGGTGGTTTGGAATTCCCTCGAGTTCCTCGCACGCCCTCATCGGCGGGCTTTGTGGCGGCGTGTTAGGACAAACGCACATGACGTGGTCGCGTCTGCTCTGGGACGGCGTCGATGCCCATGGCAAGGCCGTGGGTCTATGGCCTAAATTGATTAAACCGATGATCATCTCCCCCTTTATCGGCTTCACGCTCGGGGTGTTGTTCATGTTCTTATTAACTTCCATCATCGTTCGCTGGATGATGCGCCCGAGCAAAGTGCAAAAGACTTTCGGCAAGTTGCAGTTACTGTCAGCCGGCATGATGGGCTTTTCGCACGGCTCGAATGACTCCCAAAAAACGGTGGGGATTATCACCTTCGCCTTAATTGTGGGGAGCGGTTCCCATGCCTTTGACCATCTGCCCGCCTGGCTGGATTTCATTCGCCCTAAACTCAACGCCCAAGGGCAAGTGGACCACGCTCCTACTTGGGTCATCGTACTTTGTGCAATCACCATGGCTCTCGGGACTGCGGCCGGAGGCTGGCGCATCATTCGCACCATGGGGCACAAGATGGTAAAACTTCAACCGGTGCACGGTTTTGCAGCTGAAACTGCAGCCGCCATCACCATCATGGGGGCCTCGGAGATGGGCATTCCGCTTTCAACCACGCACGTGATTTCGACGTCGATTTTAGGCGTGGGCGCGATGAAGCGTTTTGACGCCGTCAAATGGGGCTTAGTCGGACGCATCGTTTGGGCCTGGGTCCTCACCTTGCCCATCACCATTACCTTGGGCTACTTGTTCTTCCGAGCGGCGATTCTTATCGGCTGGGCTCAGTAGGTAAGCCCAACGGAACGAGGAGTGGCAGTCGCTTGGCAGTCTTTCCCGCCAACTCCTCCAAAAGTTTTTCGTAAGCAGGCGCAGCCCAAACTTGGCTACCGCGACGAAGCGACCAAAACAAATCTTCCGGCTTCATGGCGTGGATTTGCGGGTAGGGCCAAGGCTTAGGATGACTGCCGACATACGGCAACAAGAACTCCAAAGCTTGGCGCAGATGACGCCCATCAGCGGTATGATAATGCCACACGTCGACTTGGACGTATTCACCAAAAACGGCCAACTCGGTCCAAGCCTTCAAATTAAAACACGAGTAATGAAATGAGGTAGTACGAGCCAACTCGAGGGGTTGGCGACCATCGATCTCTACCTGCACCGGCAAACGTTTCGCCAAGGCCTCCTGCAGGGTTTTTTGGGCGACCTCCGTCCGGCCTAGAGCGAGTGCCAAACGAACTTTTTGAACATCATACCAAGTGCCATGATTATTCTTGGCCGCGCCCTCTTCCTGGCCCGCCGAACTCGTCGTTAACCAAGTAAAATAAGCCCCCGCCCACGCGTCCAAGGCCGTTTGATCGGCTGGAGTCCACGCTTTACTACCCGACAACAAAACAGCGGCATCGATGGCTTGGGCCAAACTCAACCCATCCAAAATGCCCGTTCCGCGACCCTCATTCACCCCTAAAACGGCTTGAGCATAAGCAAGGTGCGGCGTCATGCAGGTTTTGGCATCTAAAAACCAAGTCCGCAAAAAACGCGCCGCGTGAGCGGCGTATTTTTCGTCGTGTGAAAAATAATAAGCGAGGCCCAAGACTTCGACATTAGAACCGACGAGGCGCAATCGCTCGACGTCGCTTGCGTCCAACTGCCGACACTCTGGATTTACTTCGCCGTCCCGTCGCAAGTAGGGCAAGCCCTGAGGCTTCGTAGGATCAGGCCAAAAGTACGGTGCCAAGCTCTGGTAATCATGCACATTCCCGCTGGGTGGGATTTTCTTTTTCTCCACAACCGAAGGCGGAGTTACCTCCAAAGCCTTATCCGCATCGGTTAACAGTTTCTTGTAGGCGGACTGCAAGGTGGCATCGCCCTCTTGCAAACGCCTTTGCGCAAATCCCAAAGCCCCGGGAGCCGCCCCATAATAGGGGCGAAGCGCCTCGGCAGCCCCGAGGCTAAGAGTCATGATAACTAATAAAATAGAGGCTCTTAAGCGATTCATCGCTTCTGCACTTCGGCACCCATCCAACGAACCGCATTCTCAATCACGCGGAGATTTTCGGTTTGTTGATAGACGCCGTAGGTCTCGTGGCCGGGGCGGAAATAAAAGACATCGCCCGCACCAACTTTCCATAATGAACCGCTGCGGAAAAATTCTCCCTTATCCCACTTCTCTTCAAAAATAACCGCATCTGGCTTCGGCACCCAGAAAGGCTCACCGTACATTTCCGTATGCGGAATATCCCAAGTCACGGGGAGTCCTTGAGCAATGGGGTGATCAGGCAATAACGTACGCACATGAGAAGGCGCGCCGTCAGCCCGCCATGTCGGAAAAACACAATGTGGTAAGGTCAATTTCCAAACCTTGCCTTCGTGCGTGACGAAGGGCGAATTAGGCGATCCTTTCGGAGGCATTTTTCCGTAAATTGGATTCTCATTTAAGTACTCCCAAGTGACGGCGGCGCGTTCGGCGGCGGGTACTTGGGCTAAAGCATCGGCCTTGGCGCGCTCTTGCATAAGCTGTACAAAAGTTTTGGACCAATGAGCCGAGTGGAGGGCAATGAAACCAGTTTTGCCGGACATCACGCGCTGGGCCAAGGCAGCCATCCGCTCCGTCGACTGGTCTTTGACGCGGCGGTGACACCAAAGTACGACCACATCGGTAGTCGCCAAGGTGGCCTCGCTCAGCCCTTGCTCAGCATCGGACAAGGAAGCCGTTTTGACCACTAAACCAGGCTGGGCGGACAGGCGGGCGGCAATGGTTTCGCCCAAAAAATGGTCTCCGTAACCCTTTTTCTGGTCAGGCTGTTGTTCATCCCAGATTAAAACCCGGATGGGAGCAGGGGCGCCGATCGCCGTCACCCCCACCAAAAAAACCCCCAACAAGGCGAGGGACCAACGTCGTAAAGAAGTAAGCATAAATGGGTCGGACTTTGCTACCAGATGGCCGACCGCCTGCAATCCTAGGATAATCGTCACCCTTTCGTATAAAAAATATCACCAGACCCCACCCACGACCCCCCGGTTTTGGCAATCACCTCAATTAGAGGCAATTATAACGCCTTTTTTGCCCTTCTCACTTGCCCCCAAGGGTGCCACTCCTAACTTCGCTCACACCACCATGGTCAAATCCGATTTCGGTTATAACAGCAAAGTCGAAGGCGAGGTCATCGTCACCCAGGCCGATGCCGTCGTGAACTGGGTTCGCAGTCACTCGGTCTGGCCCATGCCGATGGGCTTAGCTTGTTGCGCCATCGAGCTGATGGCGGCAGGCGGTTCCCGCTTTGATATCTCGCGTTTTGGCATGGAAGTCATGCGTTTCTCCCCCCGCCAAGCCGACTGCATGATCGTGGCCGGAACCGTGACCTACAAGATGGCCGAAGTGGTCCGTCGCATTTACGACCAAATGGCTGAGCCTAAGTGGGTTATTGCCATGGGTGCCTGCGCTTCTTCGGGAGGCATGTACCGCTCCTACGCCACGCTCCAGGGCGTCGATAATATCGTCCCCGTGGACATTTATATTTCGGGCTGCCCCCCACGCCCCGAGGCCTTGCTCGATGGCATGATGCTGCTCCAAGAAAAAATCCGCCAAGAAGGCGGCTCGCTGCGTCGCACCTTCCGCGGTCGCACCATCGAAACCAAAATCGTGCGCTAAGCCCCATGGAATCCACGGTTCTTACGCAACGCTTCCCTGCCCTAAAACTTTTGGCGTCGACCGATATGGCGACGTTTGAAGTGCCGACGACTGACTTGCTCGCGGTGGTGCAATTCCTCCGCGATCAAGAGGGTTTTGATTTATTAGCCGACCTTTGCGGGATTGATTGGCCCGAGCGCCAGCCGCGCTTCGGCGTCGTGATTCACCTGCTCAATACGCAAAAAGCACAGTATGTGCGTTTGCACGTGCCCGCAGTGAATGACAGCGTGCCAAGTATTGCAGCGCTGCACCCCGGGGCCAATTGGCATGAACGCGAAGCGTATGACATGTTCGGGATTCAGTTCGCTGGTCACCCCGACCCACGCCGGATTTTAATGTGGGATAGCTACCCCTATCACCCCCTCCGCAAGGAGTTCCCGCTCGCTGGTATTGAAGTACCTTTACCAGCAGCCGATGTTGCCGAAGTAACCGGCCAAGGCGTTGAACCTGCACCGATGATGGGCGGGCCCTTCGTCTCCGACGGCGGCAAAATGTCGGAAGGTGAACCCAGCGGCCGCGATCAATCGTGGACCGAAAAACATCCCAAACGCTAAACTTTTTTCTGCGTGAAAATTACTAAAGAAATTTCCCTCGGCGATGTCGCCGCGCGCGCTGAAGAATTGCGCGGCGAAAACATGACCCTGAACATGGGTCCATCGCACCCAGCCACCCACGGCGTCTTGCGTCTGAGTCTCGAGCTCGACGGCGATAAGGTCGTTAAATGCGACCCGGTGATTGGTTACTTGCACCGCGGGGACGAAAAAATTGCCGAGAACATGACCTACAATCAATTCGTGCCCTACACGGATCGATTGGACTACTTAGCTCCTTTGGCCAACAACGTCGCCTACGCGATTGCGGTCGAAAAATTAGCGAACCTGAAACTCCCCGCCCGGGCCGAAGCGATTCGCGTGCTGTGCTGTGAAATGGCGCGCGTCTCCTCGCACTTACTCGGCCTCGGCGTTTACGCCATGGATACGGGGGCGTGGACGGTGTTCATGTATACCTTCAACGAGCGCGAAAAACTTTACTCGCTCTTTGAAGAACTCACGGGAGCCCGCTTCACAACGAGCTACACCCGCATCGGCGGCGTGACCCGCGACCTCCCTGAAGGCTGGCTCGCTAAAGTCAGTGCCTTCTGCGACGGCGTAGAGCGCACCATCGATGAAGTGGATAAATTGCTCACGCGTAACGGCATTTTCTTAGAACGTACCGAAGGCATCGCACCCATCTCCAAGGAATTGGCCTTAGCTTATGGACTCACCGGTCCTAACCTGCGCGCTTCGGGCGTGCCCTTCGACTTACGCAAAGACAAGCCCTACAGTGGCTATGAACAATATGAATTCGATGTCCCCGTGGGCACGAAGGGGGATTGCTTCGATCGCTACTTGGTTCGCATGGAAGAATTACGTCAATCGGTCCGCATCATTCGCCAAGTCGTGAAGACGATGCCAGGCGGCTTATGGTATGCCGATGATGCCAAGAAAATCTTCTTACCTCCTAAAGCCAAAGTGCTGACGAAGATGGAGGAGTTGATTCAAAACTTCATGCTCGTGACCGAAGGTCCGCAAATCCCTGCGGGTGAAGTTTATTTTGAAGCCGAAAATCCCAAGGGTGCCTTAGGTTTCTACGTGGTCTCCAACGGTGGTGGCGTCCCCTACCGCCTGCGAATCCGCGGCCCGAGCTTCGTTTCCCTTTCCATCCTCCCTGCCATCGTGCCGGGCAACTTCCTTACCGACATCGCCTCCATCCTCGGGTCACTCGACTTCGTGATGGGCGAGTGCGACCGCTAATCCCATGACACCTCTCCAACCTTCCACGCTCGCGCAAGCTGATGTCATCATCAGCCAATACCCGCAGAAGCGCAGCGCCACGATGCCCCTACTGCACTTAGTCCAAGAGGACCGGGGGCATATCACGCCCGAGGACATGGCGTGGGTCGCCGAAAAAGTCGGCGTTACCCCGATGCAAGTTTTAGAAGTGGTAACGTTCTACCCGATGTTCCGCCAACACGCCATCGGACGTCGCCACGTCAAAGTTTGCCGGACGCTTTCCTGTGCCTTGCGCGGTTCGTATGAATTAATGGAAAGTTTAGAAAAGGCTTTGCAATGCCCGCGCGGCAGCACCTCGCCCGACGGTAATTTTACTTTAGAATTCGTGGAGTGCATCGCCGATTGCGGCTGCGGTCCGGTCGTCCAAGTCGACCACACCTTACACGAAAACGTCACTCCTGCTTCGGCCGAAAACTTCGTGCAAAAAATTCGCGCGTCCCTCCAAGACCCGAACTACGGCAAAACGGCTCCGCAACCCAACACGCCCGAGTGGAAGGGCTAAACTCTTACCAAATCTTTTGTCATGGCCGCTGTTGAACGCCCTATCATTTACGCTAACCTGCGAAAGCCAGGTTACACCGTCGACCTCGATTGCTACCTCAAACACGGGGGCTACGAAGCTTTGAAAAAAGCCGTGGCGATGAAGCCCGAAGAAGTTTGCAAAGAAGTCGAAACGTCCGGTCTCCGCGGTCGCGGGGGTGCTGGCTTCCCCACGGGGATGAAGTGGAAATTCCTCGATCGTAAGTCTGGCAAGCCAGCCTACCTCGTCGTCAACGCTGACGAATCGGAGCCTGGTACGTACAAGGATCGTCAAATCATCTACCAAGACCCGCACCAAATGATTGAAGGCATCGCCATCACGGCGTGGGCCATTCAAGCCAAGCAGGCGTTCATTTATATCCGCGGCGAATTCCAACACGGTGCCAAAATTTTAGAACGCGCAATTGCGGAAGCGAAGAGCAAGAACTTCCTCGGGGCGAATATCCTCGGCTCGGGCTACTCTTGCGAAGTCGTGGTGCATCGCGGCGGCGGTTGCTACGTGTGCGGCGAAGAAACGGGTTTGATTGAATCCCTCGAAGGTAAGCGTGGCTACCCCCGGATTAAGCCCCCTTACTTCCCTGCCGTTCTCGGGCTCTACAACTGCCCCACCATCGTGAACAACGCCGAGACGATGGCCCAAGTGAAGCATGTGCTTGCTCTAGGCGGTGCTGAGTTCGCCAAGATTGGCATCCCGGGCGACAGCGGCACGCACATCTGGGGCGTCAGTGGCTTAGTCAAACGCCCTGGCCTCTACGAAATCGAAGCCGGTAAAGCGACTTTTGGAGAACTCTTATACGATCTCTGCGGTGGCCCCTTAGAGGGTCGTCAGTTCAAAGCCATCATCCCTGGTGGCTCCTCGACCAAGATTCTGAAATTCGGCGAGCGCTTTAAGGGCAAGTTGCCCAATGGCACCGAGTTTGATTGGGCCTTAGAAGATATCCCTCTGGACTCGAATAGCATCGCCGCCTGTGGCACGGGCTTGGGTACGGGTGGGACAATTGTCATCGATGACTCCGTCGAGATGATTCAAGCGCTCTCCAACTTAAACGCTTTCTACGCTCACGAAACCTGCGGTCAGTGCACGCCCTGCCGCGAAGGCTCACTGTGGCTGAGCCGGGTCTCCAAGCGCATCACTACGGGTGGTGGCATGGAAAGCGATGTCCCGCTCTTGCTCGACATCGCTAATCAGGTCGCGGGTCGCACGATTTGTGCTCACGGTGAAGCCGTGGCTTGGCCGGTGCAATCGGCAGTACCCAAGTTTAAGGACGAATACGTGGAATCGATTCGTCGCCGTCAAAACGGCGAACCCCTGCCTAAGCTTAAATTGATTTAAGGGCAAGGAGGCTGACGCAGCAGCCTCCCTACCCAAGTCATGATTTTAAGGTAGGGACGATGCTGCGTCATCGTCCTTGGGTCGATAAATGAGATGTGATTGGTGCCTTTTGGGGATCGATTTACTGATCAGTCGGATTCTGCCAACGGACGTGATGGCAATCACGTCCCTACCCAAGACATCGTCATGATAAGCATCGGGTAGGGACGACATTACCATGTCGTCCGTTTTCACCCACGGACATGCGTCGGCAAATCAACATCATACACATCCACAAACAAGGAGGCTGACGCAGCAGCCTCCCTACCCAAGTCATGACTTCTTTTTACAAGAGGGTTACCTTACCATCATGCAGCGAGTAATAAGCACCGACGATACGGATTTCGCCTTTCTTCTCCATCTCGGCTAAGACCGTACTCTGCCGACGTAATTCGGCGACAGACCGCAACACATTGGCCCGCACGGTTGCATCCACCACCTGCGCTTCACTCAACCCTTGCGTGCCATGTTCATGAACCGAAGCCACTGCGGGTTGAATCTGATCAAGCACTTCGGTAAGGTGACCCAACTTAACTTGAGCCATCGCGCCCTTCACCGCCCCACAGCTCTCGTGTCCCAGGACGACCACTAATTTAGCTCCCGCCACCTTGGTCGAAAACTCCAGCGACCCGATAGTCTGATTGCCAATAATATTACCCGCCACGCGCGCGACAAACACATCGCCGATCCCTTGATCGAAGACCGTTTCTACGGGCACCCGCGAGTCGATGCAGGCGAGAATCGCCGCCTTCGGGTTTTGACCATGCTCGACGGCCTGCACTTGAGCTGGCCAGTTTTTCTCCGTGAGTTTGCCGGCAACAAAGCGTTCATTGCCTGCCATCAAGTCCTGCAAAACCGCATCAGGCGTTAAGGCCTTTTGCTGTTCCGCCGTGGTCACGGCCAAGGCAGCGGACGCCAAGAAGACGAAGGATAATTTAACGAGGAGGGAGGCTTTCATAGGAGGAAATTTTAGAGGAATTGAGCGGCGACTTTAGCGTAGAACGGAATCCCCAAGACGATGTTGAGCGGGAACGTGAGTCCCAGGGATAGCCCGAAGTAAAGCGACGGGTTGGCTTCAGGGATGGCGAAGCGCAGCACCGCAGGCACCGCGATGTAAGAAGCACTCGCGGCGAGGGTCATCAACAAGGCTCCATCTCCAGCCGAGACGCCGGCGAAGCGACAAAGCAAGAGAGCGATGGTTGCGTGCGTGAGGGGCCCCAGGATCGCATAGGCCAACACCCATTTAGATTTACCGAGCACCTCTTTGAAATTCCGGGCGGCTAACAATCCCATATCCAAGAGGAAGAACGCGAGCATGCCCTTGAAGAGGTCGACGGAAAAGGGGTGCATCGCCGCTTGGCCACGCTCACCCGTGAGGATACCAATGACCATGGCTCCGAGTAGTAGAAGCTGAGCCCCGTCCGTGAACGATTCATGCAAGACCTTACCCAACCGAAGCGCCGGAGCCCTGGTGCTTTGACCGGCTTGGCGACGAAGCAGATTGGCGATGACAACCCCGATGACGATGGCGGGCGATTCCATCAGCGCCATCGACGCCGACATGTGGCCGCCAAACGGCATCCCGATGTTTTCGAGGTGTTGCGTCGCCGTGATGAAAGTCACCGCACTCACCGAGCCGTAGGTTGCAGCTAGGGCGACGGCATCAAACCCGTTGAGCACCCGACGGAGGATGAAATAACCCAAGATGGGGACGAGGATGGCCAGCAGGACCGCAATCCCTAAGCCCGTAGCGACGTTAACCGTCAGGCCCGACTTCGCCAAGGCGAAGCCGCCCTTGAGCCCTAGAGCCATCAGCAAGTAGAGCGACAAGAAGCGCGAAACCTGGGGCGGAATCTCAAGGTTAGATCGGATTAGCCCAGCGACGGCGCCAAACACGAAGAAGAGGATGGAAGGGTCGAGTAGATTGCTCATGCGACGTTGGGGATAGAACCTTGACCTATTGTTAAAAGACTAATTTAAAAATCTTACCTATAGGTAAAAACCTATGAACATCACCTTCCGCCAACTGCAGCTCTTTCGCGCTTTAGTATCCACCGGCAGCATTAGCGGGGCGGCGCGCGAAGCCAATGTCACCCAGCCCACGGCATCGATTCACCTTAAAGAACTCACCGAAGAAATCGGACTCCCCTTGTATGAAGTCATCGGGCGCACCGTACACCTCACGGAAGCGGGCAAGGAATTGGCGACTACTGCCCGGGTGATGCAAAATGAATGGGAAACCTTTGAACAAAAGGTTGCCGGCTTAAAAGGAGTGGAGCGCGGACGCCTCCGGGTCGCCGTGGTCAGTACGGCCAAGTACTTCATCCCCCGACTCCTCGGCGAATTTTGTGCCGCTCACCCTGGAGTTGAAATCGCCCTAGAAATACTGAACCGCGATGGCGTGATTGCCCGGCTGCGGGATAATTTAGACGACCTCTACATCATGTCGCGCCCGCCTGAGGACCTCGCCTTGGAAGACCGCGTCTTCTTGCCGAACCCTCTCGTGATCATTGCCCCCAAAGGACATCCCCTAGCCCGCAAGAAGGGACTTGAACTAAAGTCACTTGCCCACGAACGCTTCATCATGCGTGAAGAAGGCTCAGGCACTCGCTTGGCAACCGACGCCCATTTCAAGGCGCAACGCTTCACCCCGAAAGTGCGCTTAGTACTCGGCAGTAATGAGGCGATTAAAGAAGCCGTGGCGGGTGGCCTCGGGCTGGCCATCGTTTCCATTCACGCCTTACGGCACGCCCCCACGCCCGGAGTGGTCGAGTTAGACGTATCCAGTTTTCCCATCGCTTCGCAGTGGCACGTGGTCTACCCGAACGGCCGGCGCCTCTCCCCGGTCGCACGGGTGTTTGAAGCGCACTTGATACGACTCCAAAGCACGAAGTAACCGGGGCGGATCGACGAAATGCTAAAGTCCACCCGGACTTTACTTTCTAATAGAACGAATCCGCTTTCCCTTATCATTCTTTTTAATTTAACTGCTCCCACGGGCCTATAGCTCAATGGTTAGAGCAGGGAACTCATAATTCCTTGGTTCCCGGTTCAAATCCGGGTGGGCCCACTTCTTTTAGATTTTGGGGTAAAACAGCGATTATGAAGCCCCTGATAATAGGGCTTAAAATCTACTTTTGGGCTA